>Ga0208684_1001033_pt1 | contig 16268 bp, 50 predicted proteins | sample MalvireepMed_b05_FD_184245 | JGI IMG/M metagenome (GOLD analysis project Ga0208684, IMG submission 184245) | Marine viral communities from the Global Malaspina Expedition - Malaspina viral metaG DeepMed_b05 (SPAdes) (version 2) | ecosystem: Environmental > Aquatic > Marine > Oceanic | place... | reverse complement strand
GCGCTCAATAATATCTTCACCGAGATATAGCGCGGGCAGTCTGCCAAAAATACTCCAGGATTTCCCGATATAAAGTTCACCGACTTTCATAAATTATCTCCAGCGAGCCGCGCACCATCCATCGATCATTCATTCGATGACCAGCACCCCAATAAACGTTTACTGAATCCCACGCTGTGCCCTGCCAGTGTGCATGCTCTTTCTCGCGGATTTCAATGACAAGCCCAGCGCCCCGGTGGCTTCCAGGCATGCCCATGTCACGCAGTCTCACCAAATCACCGACTTTCACTGATTACCTCCCACATCCTCGGATCGATCATTTCGGGTTTAGACGATCCAGTGACCAGTACTCTGATACGATTAATGAATTGCGACACGGTGTCTAGCACTACTGCGTGACACGCCGGGGAGCGTTTCGGTCTGATTAGATCACCGGCTTTCACTGACTAGCTCCAATTTTAATTATCTCCATGGATGCTTCATCGTCCCGCACCTCGACTGCCTGCCCGGTGTTGTCAAATACTTTAAGTACACGAACCTTTTCGTAGTCCGTTTTATACATAATGGTATCGATCACAATGCCAGTAAAATGTGTCTGCTCCCAATCAGTGCTAAGGTGCCACGACCATTTAATTAGATCACCGACCATCACAAAATCGCCCTCGCCCTCGTCAGCTTTCATTAATTAGCTCCAGGTACTCTTCCGGTTCGAATACGGTTTCATCGTTATCGACCCAGCGCACGCCAAAGCATACACCTTTGGTCCCGCGCTCCTCGACAACAAGACCAGGAACACGATCATAGTCGCCTTTAAAAACTACCAGATCACCGACTTTCATTAATTATCTCCGCTTCATCAGGATAGATGATCTGCTCGGAATCATTACAGTCTGGAAATACAGCAATTGCAAAGACAACCTCCGTAGGACCAGATCGCTGAAGGTTCCAGCTTGTAGATAGATCCACTTGCGTCACGATGCCGATCCCGGCTTGCGGGTGTCGAATGTTTCTTACCAAGTCACCGACTTTCATTTCTGAATACATTATTTACTACCAGTCAATGGGATCGTTGAAAATAGAAAGGTCAACCAGCGCCTCTTGTCGCCGGGTTGCGGCTCGGGAGGTTTCTTGCACTTCCTCGTCAGCCTCGGCGCTTGAGTCCACGCGGTCGTCAACGCAACCGAACGGATCGTCGCGGCGGTTGAAAGACTCGCGGAGTTCCAAATCAAGATCCGCGCCCAACGCCTGTCGGCGTAGCCACTCCTCGCCCTCGCACTCCTCGGGCAGTTCCATCCAGGTGCCAAGCGCATCGATCAAAGTTGCGATGTCCTCTTCAGTCAATTCTAGCGTAATCATATGTTCTCTCTCTCTTGTGTACGTGGGTTAGACGCAGCAGACCGCTAATTTATTCAAAGATTAATTTTACTTTACAGTTCCTTGACAATTCAACTTTGGGCTTCCGGTGCCCACAATTGTGGCACTCCTGGGGGACATTCGCCCTCGACCATGCCGCCGTGTCTAGCAATCACCAAACCAACAACGGTTACAGGCACCCAGCCATAAACTGTCTCGGTCGGGTGGTCAGAATCCTCGGCATAATTAATTAATAGTGGCTCGGGTTCGCTCGGGTATCCCACCTCGACTTGACTATATCGCACTGCGTCGGTATCACGCGGCGAACAATAGGCACCTTCATGAGCCTGGACGCTCATAGAGAACCCATCCTGGCAAACAATTCTTCTAAATCTCGCGGGCATTTTCTTTTACTCCTGTAAATTAATTAATACTCAATTGAGCGAGTGGGGTGGATATCAAATGCATAGCCCTGGATATCAATGTCGTCATAAGATTCACCAAGTCGCACGAAACGGAAAAAGTTATCCCCATCTGCTTTGCTGCCTTGGTAATCTACCCGTTCAGCTTCTGCCCAGCCAATGAAGTCCATAATTGCATTGACTTCTTCAAAAGTATCATACCATTTAACATCGTCCCATCGAAAGAGAAGACCACCGGGCTCACAATAATCTTTAATTACTTCATCACTGTGAGAAAAACAAAATGATCGCGCTTCGGGGCTTTTTGCGAGAGTTGCCATAAATTGCGGAACCAACACCGCGTCAATTGCCAAAATTACTTCGGATCGATATCCCATTTATGCACTCCTCTTTGCTCGTGCGTTTTTACTTTCGGCAAGCAGGGTGTTGACCCAGCCGCCATCAAACTCTGCAATATATTTATCGTGCAGCACCAACAACTTTTCGCCGTCCTTGGTTTCATTCTTCAATTTGTATCCCGCAATAATAAATTCTGTGCCGGTGGGCAGCGACTGATTTTTATTAGAGTCTGTGCTAGCGAACACGGAACAGACAGCGTAGGGCACCGACTTCCACCGGCTTTTAGTTTCGCCGGTCTTCTTGTCTTTCCAATTGCGCCGGAATCGGCGGAACCGCATGTCTACAACTCGTGCATGCAAGGTGGTTTCACCGTTGCGAATAATTACGAGATCATTTTTTGTAAGATAAGCCATATTAATTTTTCCTATTCTTAAGAATTAATTTCTTGGTCGGGGGTATAAACTTCATCGACAGGGCGCAGAAAAGAAGAATGCTCCTGCGTATATGTCCCATTGCTCCACAAAACTTTTGCAACAACCCGTCCTTTAATCGGGTCAGTCACACTAATAACCAAACCCGGATTTGCTCTCTTGCGATTCTCATGGGCAAACACCCATGCTTCTGTATGAAAATTTACCAGATCACCGACTTGCATTAATTATCTCCAAGTTTCTCGCGGGGTAACAACCACCTTTGCCAGTAGTCCACCGCACAACCTTTCGCTCGTCCGTGCCAGGGATACACCGCACGATGACGCCGGGTTCCTGCCAATGACCAGCCCATCGACCGCTGGGGCTTACATATTTAACCAAATCACCGACTTTCACTGACCAACTCCATATCGCAGTTTTCACACAATGCCTTTCCACCAGAATGAAGCACAAACCAGCCACCATTGATGAATGATTTATAGCCAGCATTGCCAATAATAATACCCACGAACCACTGATTGTGTTGGTTTTGGAATCTTACCAGATCACCGACTTTCATGCTGCCACCTTTTGTGCTGCAACGTGCCGACACTTGCGGCGGAACCGATGCCCAGGGCAAGTGCAGGACCAGTGACCGTTAGTCACGCGCACTGTATACGTCTTACCTTTAGAACCTGGAACGGTCCACAATTGATCATCGCTGATCGGCTCAACCCGCTCGGGGTAGCCAGTCCATTCAATATCTTCCAAGAGAGTACCAGTCGGAACCTCGATCCACGGACCACCACCAACGACATATGTTTTGCCATCCTGGGCAACAAACAAAGCCGGGGGAAACGGACAATCAACACGAATCGTGAGATCTTCCAGTTCTTCCCGGTAGAATTCTTCGCAGGTGATTCGGGCGGCTTGCCACATTGGACTGTCTCTCTCTTGTGTCTACGTGGGTTAGACGCAGTAGCTCCCCGAATATTCACCCGTTTCGGAAATATTTTCTCTCTTTACATTTCCTTGACATGTCCGGGTAAGTGACGGGAATGGCGCTGCCTAACTTTAATTAAAAGTAATCAATGGTTGAATCGTAATTGCCATAATAATCATAGGCAGTCGTAACAATTTCGTAACGCACCGGGCTATCACAATACAGTCCACGGGCATGGCTTTCCAGAGTCCACTCTCCCCAATAACTAATATTGCCCGAATAATTAATATTGCTCAAGTCGAGCGATTGCGAATAAACAAAATATCCATCCGCATACACGTCCACCCAAACCTCGGCAACTTCATCAACAGAATACGTATGTGTCACATCCGCTTCAAACTCCCATACATATTCGCCAAAGCTGCGTTGATAGTAGCACTCCGAATATGTATGTGTGACATGCGGCGCACCATAGCTGTGTGCATGTCCACCACCCCCAACAGGGGGATAGCCCACGCCAACTTCACAGGCTGCGAGCGCCATAAACGCGATTGTAGATAGGGTTAGCTTCTTCATAGGGTTCTTACCTCCGACACTATGTAAGACGGGTCACAAGGCTTATTATTCAATGGAATTGAAAAAAATTTGGCGACGGGTTTATTGTTAATTACTGCGCCTACGCCTCGATGGCCGACACGGGAATCTGTGCCTCAATCATATGCTCCACGCCGCGCAATTGTTCTGCCAATTCATAATTGCCATTTTCAAATGCTTCCCGCCGTTGTTGCTTAAGATTTTCTAGCACAGGAAATAGGGACTGAAAAAGATAATCACTATACAATCCTGCCGCCAAAGCAAGAAGATTAAGTTGTGATTCTTCAAATGGGGTCAATGTTACGTTCATTTTATGCCTCGCTAATTACTTCAATGATGTCTTCAATATGGACCCAATTCCATTTATTATTGAAGAAGGTTTTAATGATGGGTTCTCCATCATGGTTTTGTTCAATTTCTTTTACGATACCGACAAATCTTGTTGATGGATGGGAGTAGTCGCCCACTGGTCCTTCATAAGATGATAGCAGAATCATATCTCCGCGTTTAATGTTCATTAAATTTAATCAATTGACAAATCAATAGACAAGTCGATTACCTCAACACCTCGGATTGATTCATCTTCAATACTTTCTTCATTTTCATAATATGAAGCTGGAGGAGGAGCATGGATGTGCAAGGGAATTCTTTTGTCTTCCTGCTGCTTATTTTCTTTTTCAATCCAATATGGGAACATTTTTATCCTCCAAAGTAACTAGCTTGCTTCATTAAGAATGGAAATATCTTCTGTCAAAAATTTAAATACTTGGGAAGTTGAATTAATGGTAAAAACAACTTTTACCCTAGTTTTGCCAAACGCATCGTTGGCATCAATAATTTCCGTCACGATTCCAATACGATCATAAAGTTTGTGACTGCTGCTCAACCTCATTGACTCGTCATTAATCTTTACTAGGTCGCCAATATTCATGACAACTTCCGCGCCTTCTTAAGATGACGCTCCTCAACAATAATTGTCTCTGCACTGCCGAACGGAAGGATCTTATAACGCTTGACGCCTCGGGCAGCGGAAACAATCGGCGCGGCATCAGCTTGAATAATTACGCAAGGTCCAAGCGAAGCACGGCGACGGTAATCGAACGGTGCCGTAGAACGCAAACTGACATAGGAGCCAACTTCAAACTTGGGCTCTGCATAGTGCGCTGCAAGCACTTTGGCTGCATACTTGTTCCCGGTGATGCCGTTGAATTGCTTTTCAGTGGGCACAAATCCATCCTCTGCGAGAATGTTCAGTGCAAGATCCCTGTAGTAGCCGGTAGCAATATAGTACTCGGCACAAATACGGGCTTTCTCCCGCAACGAAGAATCTGACTTGTATTTGTCAAACCACTTTTGCTTTTGTGCCATGACAGCATCACTATAGCGATTCTCAATCTTCTCAAAAACTTCCAGTTGCCGTGCGCTCAAGGTGCGTCCACGATCTACCTGTGTGAGAAGAGACTCCACGAATCCCTTTTCCCAATCATTATTTTGGACTTTGGGCTGCAAATCTTTAAGGCGGCTAATCATATGTTAAACTCCGGGGGGGTTCTGTCTCTCTCTTACCTACGGTAAGTAGACGCATGAGGCATGTGTTTTATTCAAATTAAATTTGAGAAAGTTGTCAAGAGGATGTCAAGACTTCGATATCATAATTATTCCCCTCAACAACGCATTGGCGACCGTTTACGTAGACAACCCACAATAATTGATCTGGTGCCGGATATTGATATATGACAATGCCCGGTGAGGACCACTCAGCCTCTTGTCTCCAATTGGGTCTAAATGTTATTAGATCACCTAGCTTCACTTATCACCTCCAATTGCTCTTCTTCAAAATAAAAGATCTCGCCTGTATATTTACCCTCAAGAATAAAAACATTAATATTTGAGGGGTTAACCCAACTCGGATCCATATCCGATCCCATAATGATTCCATGACATCGGTATGAAGCAGCTATTATTTGTACCAAGTCACCGACTTTCATTTATAACCTCTACCCCTGGAATTGCTATGTCCAACCAGATGTCGCCTTTGTGCATTCCACGCGGAGTCGTCCAATGAATTCTGTATGTGCCTCCAGGTCCAGCCACTACAATTCCTGTCCAGTCTGCACAATAATCAAATCCGGGTCTGCTATAATGCTCTTTTGTGAATCGGACCAAATCACCGTGCTTCACTGATCACCTCAATGTCATCCTCATACAAAAATGTCCAATCTGCATCGCCTATCCACTGAACAAAACAAGTGTTAAAGTCAGTGTGCGCGTCGTAATCGTCTGGATCGATCTCCATAATAAGTCCCAGCCTACGACGGGCAGGAACGCGATCTGCGCTTTGTACCAAGTCACCGACTTTCACTGATCACCTCAATATCATGTTCAGCAGCCCAAGTTTGATTGTTCGCTTGAGGAAGGTTTGGCCAATTACTCCACATAATTTTGTGCCACTTCGTTTCCATTTTTATTCTAGATCGAGTCTCTAATTCGATAAGGATTCCAATGTGCCCGAAGGTTTTATGTTTTACTACGTCACCGACCTTCACCGATCACCTCCGCATCACCGCGTGCAAAATCAAACTTATCAAGTCGCCATTCGCCGCAGTCAAACATTACCACCCAACTATTCATTGGAGCAGGAGCCGTGATCAATCCAATACGATTAGAATTTCCGTTACAGAAAAAACATTCGCAAGGAAAGTCGAGTTCGTTATAAGGCGGGGCACAAGCCTTTACTTTTACTAGATCACCGACTTGCATTAATCACCTCTATGTTTGCTCGATACATTACCTGTCTCCTACCATCCACAAAAACATTAATATAGAATTCCCAGGACTCGGGAAAATCAGGCGTTGGCATAATAAATCCCACCTGACCAATCAATGAGTCCATCCCTTGTCCAATGGGGACTCTTTCGATCCTTACCAAGTCACCGACGTTCACTGATTACCTCACAGTGTCTAAGTTCCCAATCCTGCTCCATACCTCTACATGCAACCCGCACAAAGCGATTGCTGTTCCAGCGATATGTAAACAAAACCACACCAATGATGGGTTCAGTGCCAAGCGAGGGAAAATACATATATGTTCGTCTTACTAGATCACCGGGCTGCATTAGCCAACTCCAATTTGTTCACGGGAGCCCAAAATATTTGAACACCGGGCTGCTGTGGATGATCTTCCGTCCAGAGAACCTTAACCCAATCTTCTGAAGCCTCCATTCCAATAATAATACCAGTCCACGTCTTGTATGACCAGCCCTCAATGGTTCTAACCAAGTCACCAACATTCATGATACAACTACCAAATCCTGGTCTAGAAAACGCCTCTTGAGGATACGACTGTTGAGCAATTGCACCTCATAAATAAAATATGGCTCTTTCTCCCAACGATGCGACTCATACTGCTTCAAAACGAGCCCCATTGTGCCGCTTGGCACTCCAATGCATGCCCGTTTAATTTTCACAAGTCTTCCAACGTAATTCATTTATGACACCTTGCTAATTGCAGTGATCTGGTGGGTTGGAATCGAATAAATCTCCCCATCCCAAAAAATCATGGAGCGGAGGCGGGCAGTGTCGCTATCAAACTCCATAAAAATACCCACTTCCTCATCCTGTCCTGGTCCGAAATAAATAGATACCAAATCACCAGTGTGATAATGAGAAATGTATTGGCTCGCTTTGTCCACGTAGGTTGGACGTAACACGATAGTATTTATTCAAAGAATAGGTCACTTTACAATTTCTTTACATTTCGCTATGTCAGCCGATATCTAAATTTAAGTTCTTCTCCGTTGCGAGTCAGCACCACCCGTACAAATGTTTTCTTTCGCATTTTAAACCATAGAGCAATTGCTTGAACCACGGTACGTGGTGATCTTCCATTAACTGTATGGATAATGTCTCCATTACGGAACCCGGCTTGATGCAAGGGCGAGCCGCATCTAATACGCCTAACTCTAAAGCCTACAATTTCGCCTTCATCATCACGATGCCAGCTAGCATGCCCAAGTTTTCTAATTTCATTGGGGTGCCTTGCCATACTATTAACGTATGCTTTTTCAACTCTATATCTAGTATTAGAAACATGCACAATAGAGTCTATATGATCTAGGCATGGACGACTGCGACGGTTTCTTCTTTTCTTCTTTGTTTCTCTCGTTCTCTGCGATGTTGCAACTACAGCAGGGGCAGGCACAGATGTTTCAACTGGTTCAGGGATAACCTCAACCGTTTCTGCAACAATTGTCTCAACTTCGGTTGTAGTTTCCGGTCCAGGGGTTGATTGTTCCATAATAATTTCTCCAGACTCCGATTCTGTCTCCGGGGTCAATTCCAAATCAAACACAACTTCCCTAAATACTGGTTCATCAATAATTGTGATGGGCTCGGGTGTTCCTTCTATAGAAGCCAAAGTCAATGGCCATAGATAAAATGCTGCAACAAACGAGGTGATGCCAATTTTTTGTGCAACAACTTTCATAGAGTGTTCCTAGGAATTACCGAACTAATTTCCGAGTTGTCAAACCAGCGATGTTTATACTCGTTGCCAGCCAGTCTGAATACGGTTTTTAGGACAAGATTATTGTGCATTTCACACGGGACAATTTCATCCCGCCTATCAATAATTAGTCTGCGGTCGCCCGTATTCCAAATAACTACAATATCTCCAACTCTAGTAAAAGTCATGTTTGTATCCTTTGTGTGCCTATTGGACGCACAAGGTACATGGTTTATTCAAACAAATTTTATTTCCAGAACAATTGCGTGCAAATAATACCAATTGCCAAAAGTGTGCATATGATTGTTTTAGCTGTTAGTGGGCTCTCGCCTGCCATACACCATGTTAATGCCGGAAATATTAGATATGAGGCAGAAAAGGCAATAAGTCTTGAACTCCACAATGCATTTGTTTCTTCAACAATTATTTTAGTGCCGCACCAAAAACATAAACTCATTGGTATGGCATAAATCAACACAGTAACGAATGGCTTATCTTTCCACCAGTCCCATATGAATTGAGAATTAAATTGAAACCACGCGAAGGTGTGACCGACGCAGAAAACCAAAAATCCAAGAAATAGTCTATTCATGTCTTGCCATCATTTCATCAGGTATGGTTACGTCATACAATAATTCGTATCTTTCGTTCAACATTTGTGTGCCATATACATATAAAGCGTTATCTGCACCTTTCATATAAATCATAAACGCATCTAAGTCACACAGCTTGGGAACATTAAAGCTTTCCAATTGTAGAAGGACTCCGATATTGTTACTTGCCTTTTCTCGTATTATTGTTGCTGTTGTCATTTACGCTTTCTGATATTATTTCTAGTTCATCTAGATAGATCCAATGTTCTTGTCCATCTACTAATACTTTAGCGATGGGCTCTAGCGTGTCTCCAATAATAATATTATCTACAACTACTACCCCAATTTTGCCTAATGGTTCATCAGGTCGCCATACATGACGTGTAATCACTGATGCCGTTACAATTTTTACTAGGTCGCCAACTTTCATTTTTATAAATCATTACCAGCCTCACTAATTAGTTCTAAATCACAAGGTCGTATTTGATTAATAAAAACTTTTTTGCCATGCACGCAACCAACGCTATAGAGCGGATAAGATTCTGTGCCTAATACCTCTAGTATGATGCCAATATATTTTTTATTGAAAAGATTGGTTTTATCCTTAAGTTTAACTAAATCACCAATTTTCATAACGCCCGCGATGGGGCACTATTTCTAAATCGTCTTCAAGCTTCATTGTTTACCATTACTTTAAACTCCAGAACATTTGTTTCATTTTCTACAATGCGCTGATAATATTCATCCTCGGTCAGATAAAAGATATATTCAAAAAAATATTCCACTCTGACATATGGATGCCTTCTAACACACTTAAGATAGAACAACAGTCCTGATAGCCAATTATGTCCGTAGTCTCGTCCAGGGATACCATCGGGAGATTGAATTATTTCTCCTCTCCCGATACCCAACCATTTGAATCTCATTGTTATGCCCTATATATAATTAGTTTGTTTCACTTTGCTTTACTAATAAATTTTAGATCTTTGCGATAGAATCCAGGCGTGCCAAAATGACCGTTCCGTCCCTTGGGACCATCACCAATCCATCGAATGTCATACTGCATTTTTGTGTCACATGCATGATACCTTATTTCAGGCTTGACAGAAATTACCATTCCTACAAGTGGACCCATGGGGCACCTCTCGCCATTGACGAAATAGCCTAGTCTACGAGCGCGGCTCGTCCATTTATAAAGTGAGTCCAATTTTTCACCGTAAGATGAAAATGTTACCAAGTCACCGACTTTCATTGATTACCTCCAAGTAATCTGCACGGATGTAGAGAATTCTATCCCGTGTCAATACATCATACCAATCTGCTACTGCATCGTTGCCAAGAGTTTTTCTAACAATAATGCCTACTTGTCCATCAAAATGGGAGTGTAGCGCATCCCTTTTGGACTGAACAATTTTTATCAAATCACCGACTTTCATTGTTTACCTTTATGATTAGCGTTTCCAGCGTTGTATGCAACGTGTTTCATGGGTCGTCCACCGATGGCAGCCTGCGAGCCCGATAGATGACAATATTTACATTGTTTAGTATTCATTAATTATCTCCACAAAACCCTCTGGACCCCAATGTTCGGGATGCTTCGGTATTGTAATCCACTGTGTTTTTCCATCGTGAGCAATTACGGCTAGCGTGTTGCAGCTAGACAAATTGTGTTCTCTTTGCTCTTCTTTGGTCGGAGTCCAAAATCTCGCCACAACGCCAACCACCCAACGCTGCCTAGCTCCTCCATGGGCAGCAGAGTAATCATAATCAAAAAACCTTACCAAGTCACCGACCTTCACTGATAACCTCCACAGAATCCCGTTCGGTCCAGAACGATTTTGATCGACATGGCACAAATACAAGTATCTGTATTCCCCACTTCTCAATAACAATGCCAGTTGTTTCAAACCACCCAACGAGATCTCCAATGTCAGGACACTTCACTGATCACCTCAAAATAACCTGCATACGCCGCATAAGGGCGATTGTGAAGTTTGACATATTCCCCATTGGATCGGGGATCTTCCAGACGCTCCACAAGACCCGTCATCTGACATGGTTCTTCGCCGCGCACTGATGCAATTTCTTCAAATGTTTTCTGATGATCGGGCTTAACCCGTACCAAGTCACCGACCTTCATTAATTACCTCCGACATCGGCTCCAATCGCCCTATGTTGTAGGAAACGATCTCACCCCGAAACAAGATATTAACATTGCCGCAGGGATGGCGATCAACAACGTCATCATTCCACCAGCGGATCTCTCCCACAATAACGCCGGGAGCATAGCCCCAACTCACGCCTTGCTCACCAGACCAGTCGCATGTACCCCAATGGACTCTTACCAAATCACCGATCTGCATCAAGCACCTCTCTCGATTGTTCACGCCTAATTAGACGCAGCACGGCTCTATAAATTCAAAGGAATATCGCATTTTACACTTTCTTAACATTGGCTAGCGCCTCTACGCTGAATCCTTGGTCAGACCAATAAATTCTAGCATAGAATTTTTCACTGGTCCCCAATGTTTCGATGACCGTGACAACGCCTGGGATTGAATAGCCGCGCTTCATAATTACTAGGTCGCCAACTTTAAATCCATGATGTTCAGTTCTGTGCTGCACTGATCACCTCGGCTTCTTCTTCTTCGACCCAGGACCAGTGCCAGGGATCTTCATCCAACCATGAGCAATATATCTGCCGATCATCATCAATGAAAGGTTCAACAATCTTCATAACGAGCCCATAATGGACTCCGCGTGGGTCTGCATATCGTATAAGATCACCGACTTGCATTAATGATCTCCATGCGATCCAGGTTATAAAACTCCGTTGAACCATCGGGTCGGAGGACTTGGCGACAAAAATGATTGGAATGATCATCCGCGATCAGCCCAATAAAGTGACCATCGCAGTTAACCGAAGGAATCCCATCGCGTCGAAATTTGTCTCGCGCTTTTCGCGTGAAGTTGTATATTTTAACCAAGTCACCGATTTGCACTGATAACCTCCAACCAAGCCGCCGGTTCCCAATCTACACAACCACCGCCATCCACCCAGATGACTGCGACCCGCTTTTGATACGCCGTCCGGTCGGGCACCTTTACCACCACTCCTACAGCCATCGAACCGGGCTTGTAGCCCGTGCGATACATTTCTGAATGTCCAGGGGGCATAATAACCAGATCACCGACTTTCACTGCTCACCTCAATCATACGCCTATATAGACGGGCTGGGGTGGGATTCATTCAAAATTAATTGTCAAAGGAATGTCAAGAGATTGTGCTGGGGTTAATTTTGCTCAAAATATTAACTTTAACGTCTCTGCCCAATCCAAAAAACCAATCTGTTTCTCCGTCCGTTAATAAAACTTTAATATGTACTTCGCCTTGTATGCCGGGAGTATCATATTGTTCTAAAACTATCCCACGGTACTGTGTACAATTTCCGTTTTCCCATTCAATTAAGTCTCCAATCTCAAACATAATTATTTTCCTGGTGGATTAATCCATTTACCATTACGTAAAACTTCGGCACTGCCATAAGATATTAATAAATCCGTTGAAAGCCAAAATGATTTATTTGTGCGAGTCTCCACAATTTTAAGTGTCTGACCATCTACAATTTCATCATCATATTTTATTTCAGTTATTAGCCCATGTGTATAATTGCGTCTTTGTGCATCTACGTACCCTAAAGGATAAAGCCATCTGATGTAGTCGCCAATTTGTAATTTGCCATTCATCAATATAATTATTTTATTTCTTTTTAAACTCCCATTTTTGAGTTCCTAGCGACCGTTCCTCGACTGGTCCCAATAGATATATTGTTTTTCCGGCTTCTTTACGTATATCAATCCACTCTTGTTGTAAGATGATGTCGTTTACACACTCGGTATTGAACCATTTAATTTTTAAATATTGTGTACCATATATATCAACTATCAGCCCGATACCGACAGTTTTGCTAGTCATTGTTTTTACCGAGCCAACTAGATCACCGACTTTAAATACTTGATTTTTCTTAGTCGCCATATCATAGTACCTAGGTTAAAATTCTTCTTGTTCACCATCTTCAAACGTAAGTATAGTTTTATTTATTGGGTGCGGCTTCACATGGACTTTTAAAAAATCCTCTAAAGAATCAAATATTGCAATTCCACCCCTTGGTGGCGGATACAGCCAATGAATTATACAATGTCCCGAGGCTAACACAACGCCCTCAATAACGACGCCTTCGCCCGATACTCCCGTTTCATCCAATTGGCGACAAACGGTAAATGTTCGTATGCCGCGAGGTGCCAATTTAGACGGCGGTTTAGGTATTAAATCTTCTTGTTTTTCTTGTTCATCATTCATAATTAAGCCCTCTTGCTAATACGATCATAATCATCTTTGAGCCTAATTATTTTGCCTCTATTGGAATCTCCAATTTCAATTATCTCAACATCTGTTATTGCTGTTAATCTGTAAGGACAATTTGACTGTACATTGAGGCAATCTCCCATGTTCAATGTCCTGGTTTGGGTTGGGTGATTTACCGGATCTTTAATTGATAATTCATCTCCATAAGTAACTTGAACCTCGCCTTTTAAAACAAAAAGGCATTCATTTTTGGTTTCATTGTATTTAAAACTATTTTGCTTGCCCTTCTCAAGATAAAGAATTTTGCCATTAATACTTGGCAAAGCATTCCATCTTATTTCATGCCCCCAGGGTTTTTCCACAACTACGCTTGGACTAACCCAAGAGCTTTTAGCGTGCTTTTTGTCTTTATAACTCATTTGATGCTCCGGTTGATAAGATTTCTAATTCGCCTACATTAATTAGTTCCGCAAACTCATTTTCTTCTACCGCAATTTTGCCCATGTACCACTTATCACGAAAAAAAGCCAAAGAATAGTGGCATATAGTAGTTGATTGGCTTTGTTTTTTGAACACTACAGGGAAGAAATCTATTATTATTATTAAATATCGATGATCGCCGCCAATATTCTGTTTTAGCAGTGTTCCAATTGGATATTGGTTGTGATCTAGCACGATATGTTATATATCTATGTATGATTCTTAATACCTTGTTTTTTTCTGATATACCTATCTTTTAATTTCTGGTGCTTATGATAAAGTGGCGTTCCATAATAATATTTTCTTGTACCCATAATATGATCAAACCACGGCTTTGTTACGCACCAATTGGCATTTTGATCTGGTCCCATGTGATGATCGTAGTGCCAAGGGCAGTGTGTTTTGCTCCATTCTGCCCATTCTTTATTCTTGTGACATAATTTGTGAGTGACATAATAATTTGATAAGCCGTATAATAGTGTGGAGAAAAACACTGGAGATATCCACCATAGCGGCAAGTGTATTCCAGCCAACAGAGCCAATCCGGCAACTTCGCGCCGGGTGGCATGCGTGTCAACCATTTGATGTTGTCTTGGTCGTTTGTGATGATCGCGCCAATGAAATGCCCAAATGCTTTTTTTATTTTTGCCCCAATCGTGCAGTTTTTTATGCAGCACCCATTCCAGCATGTTGCTATAAAGTAAACCTAGGGCTATCAGGAAACCATATATTAATAAGGTGTCTGCCCCTGCTGCCACTAAATTACCTCCCTATAGCAGCCCTTCTACTACTTGTCGAATCCATTCTTCATTGAAACCATATATTCCATATGCCACTGTTTGCGTTCTGTCTAGAAATACAAAAGTTGGCCAACTGCTTAATGGGTATCCGTGTGTAGCTCCTCCAGAAACCAGCAAATCTCGACTACCTTGCAAGACTGGTGCAGAAGTTATACCAAAAGTGTCTGCCCAATGGGTTGCCTCCGAGGCATCGACCGTGTTGTTTTGTGTGTCAACCACTAATATGGTTACATAGTGGAATCCTTTAGACGCATAGTCATCTTGTGTAGCCTGTGCTGTTGCGGCTGCACTTTGACAAGGTGCACACCACATAGCTGATAAATCCAACAATACAACATCGCCAAGATGATCGGATAATTTCCAAGGATTATCATTTTGATCTAATAATCTAAAATCACATGCACTGTCGCTAATATTATGCCCGCACTCTGTTTCTAAAAATCCTAGCGTTAAAACCTCTGGGGCTGTGTCAACGGAGCCTGCTGTATCTGTTGCGGCTGACGTGTCGGTTATTGTACCAGGACCAGGATCTCCATAAGCGGGTGCTGCTCCAATCTTTTTTTCTACTTCATCAGTAGTTTCTTTTTCTGTTTGGATATTAGGGGTACAGCCTGCAATCCAAAACACTAAAGCCGAACAGCTAAACCATAATCCAATGGCCGCCATCGACTTGATAACAAAATGTTTCATCATTCCTCCAATTGTAACTAGTGGTATATTAATTTATTATCCCAAAATCATCCCAGCCTACAAATTGAATGTGCGGATACATGATGTGTTCCATTTGTTTTGTATGCAGCCATCCTAATGCGTGACCAAGTTCATGTGCTATTACCCTATCAATCGGATGGTTCATGAATTCTATACGAACATAATCAATTGACTTGTCATCATATGAATAGATTAATGTAGTTCCCAGCGCACCTGCATCTATTGCCGTACCGATGCGATTTTGCGTAGGAATGCCGATTGTTATTGTGCCGTATATATTGTCATGTTGGCAATCGTCTAAATAAAGTCGTCCGAAGGTATATCCTCTTGATGTCCACCAATTTATTCCTTCTTTTATTTCTTGCACGGTGACTGGTGCATATGTGCAAACTCTTACATCTGGGATATGCTCCCATGTTGCTAATTGTGTTGGTGCTATTTTCTTGTTAGATAAATTAATATTACAATGTGCAGAAAGACCCAATACTGTGCACGTCAAAAATGTAAAAAATGTTATTTTTTGGCGTGCCGGATACTCCATTTATTATATGCTCAATATTGCTCCAACTGTTAACATCATTGCACTAGCTATAATTATAGACAAGCACAAGAGTGACAAAATTAGTGAGCGAGGCTCGATGCCACGCCATCGTAATTTTTCAATAAAAGTTCTATCCGGCAGTGCATCAATCCAATCATACGAGTCTTGTTCGTGCTCAACGTGCTCGGTATTAATTAATTTTAAATAAGGAA
>Ga0208684_1001017_pt1 | contig 16466 bp, 34 predicted proteins | sample MalvireepMed_b05_FD_184245 | JGI IMG/M metagenome (GOLD analysis project Ga0208684, IMG submission 184245) | Marine viral communities from the Global Malaspina Expedition - Malaspina viral metaG DeepMed_b05 (SPAdes) (version 2) | ecosystem: Environmental > Aquatic > Marine > Oceanic | place... | reverse complement strand
AGATACAAGTTAAGTATTGTCTTATAGTCTAGTGAGTTCTTTCTCATCTATGCTTTGTCCTTTGTAATAGTATTAGTATTAACTTTGTTGCTTGTATTTACATCTTGAAGGGTTGTTAGAACTTGAATGGTTATCGCAGAATTTTTATAGGGCAATTCCACCATCTGTTTAAGGATTAAATTTATTTGGCTTACTGATATTCTTTTATCGCTTGGGTTTTTATTCTCTGTTATCTTGCTTTCCATTGGCTTTTTGTTTCTCTAATAGGTGTTCAATCAATCCCTTTTTATCTATTAATTCCTCTTCAAGTAATTGTATTCTTGCTTTCAATTCATTTACTTTCAATTCTAATTCTGTGCTAATTTGCTGTTGAGTATATTGATTAAGGTGTGTCATTTGTTATTCTTTTTATCCAAGTATTCAACAACATCATTTAAACTCGCACCATATTTTACTTTGGATTTCTTTCTTACTTTTGAGTAGCCATATTGAGTTTCAATAACTCTACTGCTTTCGCTTCCCCGATAATCCCTTGCCTTTGGTGTTGGCAACATTTTAGAGTATTTCATTGTGTGATTTTTTTGTAGTGCAGACATACTCATCCATTATGGATTTATTCAAATTATAACGATATATTTCAATATGTAAATCCGAACAATATGGGAATAATATAAGAACATACTGAATGACCATTCACTGAATGTCTGTTCAATGAAATCAATATCAATACAAATAGTATAAACTATGTTGAATAAATGGCAGAAAACCAGGTTTTTACCTGGAAATTGGCTCATTCCCAGAAATTGGCTAAATTCTGCCAAAAATTGTATAAAAAAAACATAAAATAAAATGGAATAAATACTGCAAATGATCGTTTACCTATTGTGCAACATAATTGCATAGAATATAAGTAAACCATAATTAAATAGTCTCATTTATCTGCCCTATTTTAGTGTGGATTGAAAAAGCAAGATTTACAGACTTTAAAATAAAAAAATCTTTGTGCGTAGTTGGTGGGTTGAGAATACAGCGAGATGAAACCCATAGTATAAGAGCAAACTTTCAAGCAACTACGAAGCCCTCACAAAAATCTAAATAGGATTAGTATGTCTAGAGATGTGTATCTCTACTGATGAGACTCAAAAGAGTCGAAACAGAATAATATTACGAAGGAGTAATAACTATGACTAATGTAGTAGTAAGAAGAAAAAATAGAGTTAGAAAAATCAATGACGAACAAATACTTAAAAGATTAGATAACAATGTTTTCATTACTGAAAAAACAATCAATGATTATGTTAAATCTTTTAAAGTTTATGATTTGAGTAAAGATATATTGGTTGCAGAATACAGAAACTTTATTGGTGGAGTTTACTCATTTACTTTTAGAGATGCAGTTAATTTTGCAAGAACATATAAATAATTACTAAAGGGTGGGCAATTAACTTTGCCCATCCTATCTGTCCATAACAAATAGTTATGCTGATGAGATTTGAATAATCGAAACAGAATTTTTTACGAGGGAGTAATAATGAATAATGCAAAGCAATTTGTGTATAATCCTAACTACTACAAAGAGCAGAAAGATAAACTTGCTACTGATCTAGTTAATATGATCACTAGTGAAGATGCTGTTTGGAGAAAGACTTGGAGACCTAATCCCAATGAGAGATTTATTCCTATTAATGCTGTTAGTAAAAATGAATATAAAGGAATGAATATCTTTTTATTATGGGGTGAAAGTAAATCTAATATATGGGCAACAATGTTAGGTTGGAAGAAACTTGGTTACAGTGTTAAGGGTGCAAAGAGCAGAAAGATATATTTCTTTGAGCCAAAGAAAAACTTAAAGATTGTAAATGGTGTTGTGCAAACAGATAGCAAAGGCAATGACGAATACTATATGTCTTTTCTGTTTAAGTCTTATTCTGTTTTTAAAGCAGAGGATGTCCATTCTTTTAAAGATGGTAAGGGATATCCAATACCTAAAAATGATACATCACATTTAGATAACAGCATTAAACCAATTGAAAGATGTAAAAAGTTTTTTGATAATCTTAATGCTAAAGTTATTTATGATGGTGGTCGTTGTTTCTATAGACCATCTACTGATGAAATTGGAATGCCACAAATAGAGCAGTTTGATAATGCTGAAGAATACTATTCAGTATTTGCTCATGAGCATATTCATTGGAGTGGTGATGATCGTAGACTAAAAAGAAATAAAGTATCTTATGCAGAAGAAGAGTTGGTTGCCGAAATAGGTGCATTCTTAACTTGTGTGCATTTAGGTATTCGATCTACACCAAAGCCTAATAATCTTGCTTACTTAAAGTCTTGGAGTAAAGGCGAGGTTAATAAGAATAAAATCTTTTCTGCTTTATCTGACTCTTCTAGATCATTAGAGTATCTTAAAGAGCAACAAACTAAACAAGAAAAGAAGGTTGCATAATTATTTATCGATGGGCATTGCATATCAATGCCCATTAATAAGTAATTATATATTACTTACTTGCAACGATAGTGTTGCTTGAACTAAAGGGAATGCGTTATGGCTAGACCTAGTAAAAAGTTAGAGGAGTATATTTACCATAAAGAGATGGCAAAAAAACATACAAAACTAGCTGAAGAAAAAAGATCACAATTAATTCCAAGTGCAACAAAGGGTAACATTGCTTATCCATTGTTTCCTATAGATATAATTGGTGTTGATCATTGTGCTACTATTAAATTAAAGAATAGATATATTTGTAACTTATCTTTACTGCAAGATAAACATCCAAATGCTTGGACAAAATATTACGAGGAAGAAATTATCAAGAATATTATTTTTCCTACTATTCTTTATAAACCAAAAGTAAGGAAGGTTGCTTAATGGTTAAACTAACACAAACAGAAAAGCAATATGTTGACTCTATTGATATTGCATTGTCCGAGTCAGATAGTTTGTTGGACAAGCAAAGTATAAAAGATTATCTAGTTAAACAATGTGGCAATAAAAATTATGAAATCCATAGTGGAACTTTTGTATTGTGTGACTTGCAGACAAGACAAATTGCCAACAAGTTAATAAAGATCATTAGGAAATTAAAATAAATATAATAGGGTAGGCGATTAATCTCGCCTACCTTTTGATGATAGTAAATCTGTCCAAGACTAATAGTCTTGCTGAATGAGTCCTAATGAGGACGAAACAGAATTTTTAAAGGGAATAAATTATGACTAGTGAAAAAGCATTGGAAAAAAGTTGGCTAACTAAAATTGAAAAAGTTTTTGTTGGTCGAAAGATTGTTAAGGTTGAATTATTATCTGCAAAAGAAACTGACGATATGGATTGGAATGGTAGAGCAGTGACTTTTCAATTGGATAATGGAGTTCGGTTTTATCCTAGTGCAGATGACGAGGGCAATGATTGTGGTAGTTTGTTTACTACTGCTAAAGACTTGCCGATTGTTCCAAAATTTTAAGGGGGTAAAAATGGGATACACTAACTATTGGTATCAAAGTAAATCTTTTACTGATAAAGAATGGAAAAAAGTGAAAGACGAATACGATTACATAAAAGAAATATGCGAAGGCATAGTTGTTGACCAAACTAAAAACAGTGATGAGATTGTTTTTAATGGAAACACTATTGGTAATCTAGACCACGAAACTTTTGTTCTTGCTAAAAATCCTAGAACAGAAAAAAGTTATGAAGGCGAAAATTTATCTTTTAACTTTTGTAAAACAGCAGAAAAGCCATACGATATTGCTGTTTGGCATTTGTTATTCTTTACTAAAAAGAATACCAAAGCATTAAGCGAAATTAGTAGAGATAGATAGATGAATGAACTTAAACCGAACTTTGAAAGAAGATTGATTAAGTTTATCTTAAAGGTGTTGTTCGCTACATTTACTTTAACATTATTGTTTCTGTACTTGTGGATTATAACATCTTAAATACCTAGCCTAAAGCCACCTAGTGTGGCTTTGGGGTATGTATGTTACATACCATTTAAACGAAAGGGAATAATTTATGTACGAAAAAACAATAAATGGTAATATCCCAATTCATTTGTTAAGCAATGTGCCTAACAATGAAGAAGGCAAAAAAGTAATTGAAGACTTGAGAAAGTATCTCAATAGGAATAGGTACAGAGTTAGGGTTAGAGGTCGCGGCACAAGAAAAAAATATGGCACTCAATCCTACATACCTTTACAGTATGCAGAAAAGTTTTCTATTTATGTTGACCAATCAATAATGGATTATAATAATCCTCATTATTTGTCGGAAGAACAATGGGCTACAGAAAGAAAAATTGAGAAACTAGAATTAGAGAATAGAGAACTAAAAAATAAATTGTCCAAGATAACAAATATTATTGAGGGGGTAGATAATGTCAACTAGCTATGTGCCTAGTGGTAAAGTTAATGTCAAGCAAGTGAAAAAAATTGAAGGCATTAAAGTTATCAATAATGATTGCGATGGTATGTTTTATAAAGGTGGAAACTATCTGCATTATAGTTCTGACAAGAAAGGCAATGTCAGTAGTATTACTCGATATGGTGGTAATATTGCTGACAAAATATTAAAGCCAATTGAAAATCGCTTGGGTATCAGATTTGTTTCTGAACACGAACTTGAGTACAACGAAAAGAGAGAGGAGTTTGTATGTCATTGCTGTCTGAAACCGATATAATGAAACACCGATTGAAATTGCTGTGGTATCATGGAAATGGTAGCACCTATTATGGGTGTTGGTCATTGTCTAAATATGATCTACAAGCATTGTTCAGTTGGGTGTTGGACAAACAATATGAGTATCTCGATAACATAACAACAAGGGGGTTAGTATGACAGAGATAAATAGTGTAAATGCAGCAAGTCTTGCCAAGAACTTAAAAGAATTGAATTTTACTTTTGAAAGATTTGTTGAATACCACAATCAGCGAATTGTAGACCAACTGATCAAGCAAAGAAAGAAAGGCAGTTTGGATGTTGTTGTAAGTAATCTTACAACACCATTGAGTCTTTCTGAACTGAATGTTGCTTGGTCGTTCTATGAAGATAATTTTGATGTGTTGGAAGATATAGTTTATCAATCCATTGCTGAAAATTATATTGATGCACACCAAGATGATACTTTAATAGAAAAAGAAAATATATAAAATAATTAGGGCATAGGGATTAATTTCTCTATGCCCTTTTTTTTTGGTCTAAATTTATTCTAATTCGTTCTTTTTATATTATGAGATTTTAACGACATGAATTTTTTTAGATCCAAAATTTTTTTGATGATAGTGAATTTGCTGTCGAGACTATTGCCTGTTTACTGTCGAGACTATTGCCTGTTTACTGTCGAGACTATTGCCTGTTTACTGTCGAGACTATTGCCTGTTTGCTGTTGAGACTATTGCCTGTTTGCTGTTGAGACTATTGCCCAAATACCCTTGTTTTCTGCCATAAATTAGCCCTTGAAACTTTGTTTAAAATGATTATATTCAACAATGTTATTAGTTTTTTATAAACTAAGGCTCTTTGAAATGTAAATATGTGCCTAATGGTTTGGACATGCAATACGTTCCTTCGTATGTCGAGACTATTACTCGTTTGATGGGCGAGTATCAATCCGTGTCTGCACCATCAATGCAGATACATGTCATACGAGGTAAATAATGGCAAAAAAAGTAATTACTACTGATAAGCCGATAGAATTACCTGCAATGAATATAAAAAAAGCAGAGATAATTCTTATTGGCGATAGTCCTCTGATTTCTCACAAGTGGTCTGAGAAGTCCAAAAAAGAGATCAGAGACAAACAACAAAAGAAAGCGAAGACAGCTAAGGATGTAAGACATCCGGAAGTTGAATTCCAAGATTCTCTCTACCACATTGAGGGTGGAGGGTATGGTTTTCCAGCCGTAGCTTTCAAGGCAGCAGCAGTTAATGCCTGTAGCCATGTTGATGGAATAACTAAAGTTCACGCAAGAGGTGCTTTTCACATCATGTGTGAGCTAGTTAAAGTTGAAGGTGATGATCCTATCCAAAGAGAGGATATGGTTCGTGTAGGCATGGGAGTTGCCGACCTTCGATATAGGGGCGAGTTTAAGAAGTGGCATTGCACAGTACCAATTAGGTTCAATGCTAATGTCCTTTCACTCGAACAGATTATAAATATTTTCGATACTGCCGGTTTCTCTACTGGAGTCGGTGAGTGGAGACCTCAGAAGAATGGTGACTATGGGATGTTCCATGTCGCTAGAGGTAAAGACGAAAATAAACTAAGAAAGGCAGCTTAATATATGCCACAATATAAATATAGGGATGGTTACAGACCATCCCTTAAAGATCCTCAAGTTGTTGGAGATAGGCTTCAAGAACTAAGAGACAAGTATGGTGCTTTAACACCTGGAATTGTTCTCAAGGATGCGAAGGCAAAAAAATCCATTCTACATGGTGCTTTTGAGTGGGATGATTCAGTTGCAGCTAAAAACTGGAGACTTCATACTGCAAGGAATCTTATTCGTTCAGTTGTCACTATAGAAAGTGATGCTGATGAAGACATAAGATACAAACCTGCGTTTGTTTTTGTTCAAACACCCCAGGGGCCTCAGTATCAATCCTTGGCTAGAGTTCTGTCTGATGATGAACTTAGACTACAAGTTCTCAGTAGGGCATTAAAAGAACTAAAAGAATGGACAGATAGGTATAGAGAATACAAGGAATTCTATCTTGTCGTTGAGGAAGCTCATAGGACTACTAAAAAAATTCGCAGCAATGCAGTTGCGAGTGCGTAAACAAAGAAGGGGGATACTCTCCCCCTTCTATAATATGAAAGAGAGGTTAATTATGTTGCGTTTTTTCAAGAGATTTTTTAAATCAAAAAATAAGATGAAATGGGTGTGGTTAAATATTTACCGTGACTCAGAGTAAGCAACTAGAAAAACTATCGAAAGAATTATTTGGTGAAAGTTGGGTAATCCCATTGTCAAAATACCTGGGAATAACACATCAAGCTGTCTATTTATGGAGAGCTAATAAAAGGAAAGTTCCCAAAGTTGTGTTTATGGCATTAACAATGAAGAGGCAGTTGGATAAAATTCCAGATAGGTGGAAACAAGCTGTCAGCTAGGCATAGAAGTCCATCGTGTATTTAATTATATTATATGGTGGGCTATTGTCTATTGGAACAATTAGAGAACAAAATAATTACATTTTTTTTAAAATAATACTTGTTTCTTATGCAACAATATTGTATGAGAATATAGCTGTAGAAAAACATTAACTGCAATTAGTGTTTCCTTCTGGCTGAACAACAATAGCAAAGTTGTAAAGCAATGATTCTAAGGATGATGTCCCAATGGATAAGTTCTTGGAGTTAGGTACTGAGTACCGTTATCATTCATGGATGATTTGCCGGGAAAGGTTGTGGGTGCGTTCATCCAAGACCCACGAAGGACAGCTTTTACGAGGACTGGGTTCTCCTTTCGTATACGTTTTTTCTTTCCTAGTCCTCGTAAGAAATCATTAGGCACATATTTCATTTCATGGTATTTTTAGGCAGGCGAGTCTGGGTGGGTTGAGTTAGGTCGGTTTTGTCACGTTAGGGTTCGTTATGGTTTGGCAGGTTAGGTACGTTCAGTCTTGGTAAGTTGCGTTGAGGCGAGTTATGGCAGGCAAGGTTAGTTGAGTCTAGTTTCGTTGAGGTGAGGTGAGGTGCGTTAAGGTAAGGCAGGCAAGGCGGGGTAAGTTCAGTTCGGGTCTGTTGAGTTGGGGTTAGTTCAGGCGAGGCAGGTGTGGTTAGGTATTGTGGGGTCAGTTGGGGAATGTGTGGCGAGGCAGGTTTGTTCGGGTTTGGTGAGCGTTGAGGCACGGTACGGCGGGTTGCGTTGGATCGAGGTGGGGCAGGTGTGTTATGGTTGTTCGAGGTGAGTTCAGGTCAGGTCAGGTGCGGCAGGCAAGGTCGGTTCAGGCGGGTTGGGGTAAGTCAATTTTTGGCGAGGCAGGTATGGCAGGCAAGGTCAGTTCTGTTAAGTTAGGGTAGGTTGCGGTAAGGTTGGATCTGGTCAGGTGCGGCAGGTATGGTCGGGTAGTACAAGTTGGGTCGTGTTTAGGTTTGGTAAGTTTCGGCAGGCGAGGTGAGTTAGAGTATGTTTAGTTGAGGTGGTTTTTGGTCTGGCAGGCTCGGCATGGCTAGTTAGGTTCGTTGTGGCGTGGTGAACAACGACTTAAAATCCTGCTAAGATATTTAATAAAATGGTGGGTGAGTAGCCCTCGGATAAAACTGGGGGCTATTTTTTTTTCTTGTGTCTGTGATATGATTTTTGGGCTTTTGAAAACCACTTGTCCAATGCTTTCAATCCTCTTTGCAGCGATTGCTTGAAGTAATTATCTTTGACTTTAGACTTTGATTCATAAAGAAAACCAGGAAACACTTTCCTCAATGCAACTACATCGACAACACCCCTTGTTGATCCATTCAAGTCTTTAAGGATCTTGAAACATTCTCCTAAAATCCACTCATTTTCAGCTTCATGGCGTGACGGTTCTTGAGTGGAAGATAATCTTGAAGTATCAGACTTCATCAGCAATTTATCGTAATTGATATGCGTAAATGGAGTTCCAAAAGCCCTATAGTAAAGTCTGGCATAGTTGTGTCCAGCCCTAGCCATTTCACTAGTAATTATTCCCCTCTCTTCCATCGCATCCAATGGGTCACTCGCCTTGTCGGTGTTTCCTCCATTGACGATAATCATTCTTCTTATCTGTAGCTCTGGTGTTCCTTTGTCCCTATACTCCGGTTTTTTCCTCGGTCTTCCTCTCTTTGCCATCCGATATAAACTTTCCTTTTCTGTCGTATTGAGCTATGAATATTCCGAATGCCTCCTTCTCCTCGAAGTAGTACATTCCATTTTCATATCTTAAAAAACGACCTTTTTTGTTATATTTTTTGGCGAAGGCTGAACCAGTTAAGATATCCTCGTCTTCCCAACGTCTGTCCGTCAGCCACCCTTGCACCCATTTAGGCGTGTCTTGAGTGTCTGGAATATTATTGAAATAATCATTGTATTGATCAGCTAATTCTTTAGGTGTGAATTTCTCCTCTTCAAAGTCAATCTTTTTAAAAGACTTCCAAGCTCCTTCCCTACCCTTCTTGTAGATTATATATTTCCAAAATTCTTCTTCAAAAATTAGTTTATTGTTATTTAGTTTATGGTTTATAGTTAATAGTTTATAGTTTATAGTTTGCTCATCTTCAGCTTTAGCTGAACTACTAGCTGAACTACTAGCTGAACTTCTTGCTTTAGCACCTTTCTTTCCCTTTGTTATAGCAATTTCATGGTTATGAAGAGCCTTATCAATAGCCTTATTGCAGCCACCATTCTTTATTATATTATCCTCTATATATATCTTCTTTTTTCTTATTAATTCATCCTTGATTAACTGAGGATCCCAATTAAATTTTTCCGTTAACACATTCCAAGTGGTGTCCTCATCATATAGGTTGTTGTTTGATGTATAAATATGGTCGCAAATTCTTCGATAAACTAGTTCGGCTGGGCCAGATAGTAGTCGGCAGCCATTCAGCATATCATCTGCATTGTATTGCACAAAAATCATTTTCTTCGTCATATTCCCTCACAATAATTTAGTACTCCTTGGCTTAGCGGGTATTCTTTTAGATAGTTTTCCATCCTCATATAATCTGTCTAACATTCGACCTATATCAGCTATGGATATCAATTTTAAATGTTTAGCCATCTCCCTATAAGTAGGAGTGATTTCATTCTTTTTAACATATTTACGAATAAAGTCTAATAATTGTTTTTGTCTTTTTGTCATATTATTGTGTTGTAGACTAGCGAAACTTTTGCTATAAATCAACAGCTCCTTTTATTTTATGACAATAAAGGAAGGGGTTTATTATTCCCTTGCCCCCTATTAAGATAATCTTGATGGGGGGTTTTTATTTGACAACATTGGTAATCAAGGTGTATTGGAGTATAAAACAGTAAACAAAAAGGATTAATAAATGAGTATACCTAACAAACCAATGTCAGGTTTTGAGAAATTTGGCATAAGAAAAGTTTCCCCATCACAAATAAATAATTATTCATGCAGACGTTCAAGGTGGGTAATTGAAAAAATATTTGGAAAAATAGTTCAAGCTGGGGCTTCAGCATATAGAGGAACATATATCGAACACGGAGTAAAATATTTTTTTGACAAAAACAAATTGGCAACGGGAGATGTTGTATCGGAAGCTGTTGACTATGCCGTTAAGGAGTTTGATAAAAAATGCAAAGGCATGGACAAGTATAAGGAGGAAAGAGGATACATTGAACCATGTGTTATAAAAGGAATTGAGGAACTAAGAAAGTTTAATCTAATGAATTTTCAATTGGAACTGCATTTGGACTTAAAGGGATACCAAGTTTATGGCTACTCTGATTTTGTTTTTCAAGGAGATGTTGTGTCAGAAAGATTCGTGGTTGATCTGAAAACAACGAAAAGATTTCCTTATAAAACAAATAATCAACACTGCCGACAAGTTTCAATTTATGCGAAGTCATTGGAGTGCGAAGGAAAAATACTGTACCTCGTTCCCAAAAGAAACGGAGTTGTTGACATTCAATGGCTAGATATTAAAGACTCAGAAAAATATTTAAAACAAGCAGAAGACATATTGAAGTCAATGGACTTGTTGCTATGGAACTGTGAAGACAAGTACCAAGTAGCAAATATGTGTCCACCAGACTTGGATGATTGGATTTGGAATGATGATAGTTTAATAGAATGTAGAAAGGAAATTTGGGGATACTAAATGAAGTTTATTTGTGCGACACTACTGCTGCTTTGCTACAATGGAACTGACGACTTGGATTATGATTATCAAAAAAAGTTTGTCAAAGAAATTACAGAATGTGCATTGCAATATAATTCGCATGTTTACCCTTATTCCAGAATACCTATTCTGATTGTCCAGGCACAAGCAATACAAGAAAGTGATTGGGGTAGAAGCAGATTTGCTGTTGAGGGTAAAAACTATTTTGGTATGAAAGAATTTGATTTAACACAGCCACACATGAAAGCATTGGAAAGATTGGATGCAGATTGGGGATTGCGAAAGTATTATAACATGTGCAATTCGGTTGAAGACTATATGACTTTACTTTCAACAAGTTATAAGTATAAAGAGTTTCAAGAATTATTGCTGAAACAGTGGTTTTTGAATGAAGTGGATTTACATGCATTGGTTAATACTTTATATAACTACGCAGAAAATCCTAATTATATGGAAGAATTAAAATTAATTATAGATAAATTGGAGGACAGTATATTATGAACTACGAACCTAGCGAAGAAATGTCAGTTGATTTGAATGAGTCAAATGGTATCGGCATAAAGGCAGAAAATCATTTGGTAAGGATGCCAAAGACGATAAGCACTGCTATTAACAACATAACAAAAGAAATGAAAATGCTTGGTAAGGATGGAAAAAATGAATTCCAAAAATACAATTACGCAAGTATTGACAAGTTTCTTGCCACGGTCAATCCCTTGGCAGGTCATTTTGGATTAATTATTACCCAAGATGAGGAAATTTGTAAGATTATAACGGACACACAAGGAAGACCTTGGTTGAATATTGTGTATCGTTTTATTCTTTCACATAAAGATGGCGACACTTGGCAATACACGCCAAGAAGAACTATTTATTGTGAAATGAAGGGAGGACAAGCTATGGGTGCTGCACAATCCTATGCATTGAAGCAGTTCTGTAGATCCTTGTTCTTAATTGCAACGGGTGAAAACGAGGATATGGATGGTCATAACCAGACATATAATAAATCGAAAGAACCCAAAATTGAAAAACCTAGTAAGGTAGAAAGGAAAGTAGCATGACTTTACCATTAAGAATGCGTTTGTTTAAAAACAAAAACAAGGAAAAGGGAGACAACAAACCACCCTACAGTAACAGTAACTTTACCGTGCAAGAAACGGTAACACTGGAAGCTGGTAAATCATATTCATGTGGATTGTGGAAAGATGAAAATCATGATTCTTTAAATCTTCGTGTTGATGAAAAAAAAGAGAGACCTAGTGGTGGATATGGTGGCAGCAATAATCAATTAGAAAGAGATGTTGTACACAAACCTGTAGAAGATCCACAACACGATGACATTCCATTTTAAATATGTTTATTGAATGGATATGCATTATATTATCTTCACTCTCTTTGTTATTACTCTGCTTTGTTTCTGTTATGCTGTGGGGAGTTGGTGAGGGTTTGGCTGACTTGACAAGAAAAATTGACAAAAATAATAAATGAAAAATCATACCAAAGTCTTTATGAATTATTGGGGTTATGATGAAAGTGATTTTATTCCTTGTTTCAATTGTAATAAAAAAGCTGTTGACATTCACCATTTGAAATCCCGGGGCCAAGGTGGGAGTAAATTGATGGACTATCCGGAAAATTTAATTGCCGTCTGTCGGAGCTGCCATAATAAAGCCAACGGCAAGAAGTTTAATAAGATACTTAAACTTCACTTGATGGAAAAAATTGTCATTAAAATAAGAGATGAACTAAAAGAAGAATATGGAGGTGTAAAAGATGGCTTATGATAGTGGAATTAACCGATACGATCCACATCGTGTATCGGAATCCTACAAGAATGCGATTGTAGAGTATAGAAAAGCCAAAAGAGAATATAAAAGTCTAGAAAGGCAGAAGGACGAAAAGGAAAGGACAAAGTATTTGTTCTATCGTTTTCAATCCAACGACAAGCATTCCGTTGAAGATGCAAAAGCGAAAGCGAAAGTTGACGAGGAAGTTTTAGCTTTTAATTTATTAATGGAATCTAAAGAGAAGGAAGTTGATGAAGCCTTTGCGGAGCTAGAGAGATGCATATGGAAGAAAGACCTTATGCTTGATGCCAATGCAACAGCAAGAAAAGAAATGGAACTAACAAGGATGGAAACATGAACAAGGTAATAATAAAAACTCCAATGTGGAAGAATGGTGGAAGTGTTGGAATCGCAGATAGACAATTTGCAAGTAATGGTGTTTTGGTTGAGATAGCTTACAAAGATAAATATGGTCAGCGTATCTATCCGCACACTTATAAAGTATCAAAACAAAAAGCAGATCAATGTGAACGAATGTATGTAGGAAAAAACAATCTACCTGTGAGGGTAATACCAATTAAGGATTTGGAGGTTTATGATGGCTGAACAATTAAAAATACAGACAAAAATTCACGCACCATTTAGTCCTTTATTAATGGAGTTTACAATGCCCCAACCATATGTTGACAAACTGAATGCGTATGGAGATAAAATATCTAGCAATGTAATTAAATCCAAAAAACTAGACTACTCCAATAATTTAGTAGGTAATGTTAAACAAGAACATATTATTGAAGACCACATATGGCAGGAAAAAATAAGTGATGATATGCCTTCTTATTTTCAATGGGTGGGTGGATGCGTTAATGTTTACATACAAACAGTATTAAAAAGAAATAGATATGGAGAAGTTAATAAAGCTGATGAATCAGAAAAAAAAATAATGGAAGAGGGAATAAAATCCTTAAATGTTTTAAGCAGTTGGCTTGTTAATTCAGTAGCAGGAGATTTTAATCCTATACATCAACATGAAGGAAGAGTATCTGCTGCTGGTTGGCTAATGATGCCAGAATCCATACAAAAAGATAAAGAAAAAGAATACGCAGGTTGGATTGAATTTATGTATGGAGAAAATTTAAACCTTATAAATAATAAACACGCAGTTAAACCAGAAGTAGGACAAATATTTATGTTTCCCTCTTGGTTGCAACACACAGTTTATCCATTTAGAGGAGATGGTATAAGAAGAAGTATATCATTTAATGTAGATTTTACGGTATAAATATGAGTATAATAATGACAAAAAAAACAGAACGATTTGTTTCAAAATTAGAAATGCATGTTATTGGTCGTATGCACAAAGGCGAAAAAATGTATGAACACATTGAATCCGACAAATCAACATTCATTGTTGGGGAAGAGAAAAGAGCTACACGCATTAGAATATCTGTGGTAAAAAATTTAAGAGAAAGTGGACTTATCAGAGTGGACAATAAAGAATATTACAATAAAGGAAATGTGTTTTACTTGGGATTTAAAAGTAAAAACAAAAGAAAAATGATATTGACTTCAATAGGTAAGCAGATAGCAAAGGAGTTTACTATATGACAAAATATTATACTACTAGAGAGATAGCTGATATATTAAAACTAAAGCAACAAACTTTAAAATTATGGCGAAGAAAAGGCAAAGGCCCTAAATTTGTCAAGATTGAAGGGAAAATGATACGCTATCCTTCAGTATATTTTGAAGAGTGGATGGATGGTTACAAAAATCAAAGTATACAGCAGCCTTATTGATGTTCCTGATGAAATGGGATATAGGGCTGATCAATTTATCGGAAAATGGAAAAAAGCACAACAAAAGGCTTTAGAAAGAGTAATAGGGTTGACAAATAACAGCATAAAGGACTATAATTTCGATGAATTAGTAGATATGTACACGGTTCATTACTATGTCAAAGATAATAAATAATATAGAACAAATCGAAGAGGGCGGGTTGAATCCCAAGAGTAATATCAAGGAAGATAAACTTTGGAAATTACATTTTGATGATGGATCAGAGCCAAGAATACTTGGTCGAACTAAAATATTGGAGTATTTAAGCAAAGGAACAGTTCCTGCAAAAACTGTATATTCTTTCAAAAGATGGGGAGTTCAGACTAAACACACTTGCTTAAATTGTGGATTGGCAGGTGAAGGAAAAACATTTACTTGGAGCATTGTTTACGATGATAAACAAGAAATCTTGCTACCACCTAAAAAATTCTATGATTTAATTTGTAATGGTCACAAGAATAAGGACGAAGAAAAGAAAGAAGAAATTTCTGGTGAGAGAGGTGCTGTATCTGATGCCATAGCTAAAGTAACACAGGCAGATAAAAAAGAAGTTCCTATTCGCACAACACCAGAAGAAAAAGAAGAATTAGAGGAACTTCGCAAGGAATCCATTGATGAAATTTTACATAATGCAGTAAAGGATGACTATGAACCAAATCCTAATGCGACTGGGTATGTGGATTCCAAATAAACCACCATAGGTATATTGAAACAAAAAGTAAAATATTGGAGGGAATTTAATTTAATTTATGAGGAAATTCTTGATGAGGAAAAAGTTGATAAACTCCACTTTGAACATCAAGCGTGGGAAATTAAAAAAGATTTATCTGGGAATGTTATTTCAGCAAAATGGACACCACCAACATATAGGTTAACGGTAGAAAACATTGATTAAAAAAATTCTTTCATGGGAAGGGGAAAGCCACGAATTCGAAGTAAAGGATATGCACAGAGCAAAACTTTTAAAAGCATTGGAAAGCAAGTATCAAGCAGAGATAGACGAGAATAATGCACTGATTGAAATCATTCTTGATAAGCCTGTCGGCATTAGCGACCACACTAAACTCGTTAATGAGTTGGACAGCAAAATTAATAAAATTAAAAATGCTGAAGACAAATTATCTTACGTCAAAAGAATTCCAATCGACATTATCTAGAAGACCAATCCGCAATACTGAATGAATAAACCTAGGAAAACTGCTGTGGATAACCATAGGACATAGCGAGAACAAAACTACCTCAAAAATCCAAACAAGAAAAAAATAAATTTTCTTTTGGCTTAAAGCCTAGATCGCACTTTCAATTTTTGGCAGAAAAATTTTCAATCTTCAATTTCTGGCAGAGTTCCGTAAAACGCATATGTTAAGATGAGTCATAAATTAATTTTTTTATTAATTTATTGTTCTTTGAAATAGTGAATATGATTTAGCGGTTCTAAATAAGGGAGGAGCTAATGGAAACATTAACTCAACAAATACGAACTGCGGGTAATAAAGTGTATGGTCAAGTCAATCGTATGTGGCCTGATGAACTTCCTATCTTGGAAAGGATAGAAGCTGAAAGGGCATACAAAAGATTGATTACTAAATTTGGAACTAAACAAGTTTGGTCTGAATATTCTAATAAATGGATAACTGAAAAAATGAAAGTTAGACAAATTAGAAAAAAAGGTTCTCCACTTGGTATTTATAAACCTAAATATTGGAAAATCAGAATAAGAAAATGTTGGTTAAGTCTTAATGGCGATACCAATTCTCTTTCTAAAGGTTGGCGAAGATTGGTTCATGATGTTTCTCATCGTGTTTATGATTTTCGTTTTCCAAATAGTTCTGAAGACCATAACATTGCCCAAGCAAAGATTGAGCATGAGATGGCACAATATGTCATTGCTCAAGGATGGTTAGAGGGAAAGTTAAAGCCAAAGATTAAAGTACCTTTGACCAAAGATGAAAAAAAGTCTAAAAAACTTTTAAATTATGAAAGACTGCTGAAAAAGTGGATGTCAAAAATG
>Ga0208684_1001015_pt1 | contig 16475 bp, 15 predicted proteins | sample MalvireepMed_b05_FD_184245 | JGI IMG/M metagenome (GOLD analysis project Ga0208684, IMG submission 184245) | Marine viral communities from the Global Malaspina Expedition - Malaspina viral metaG DeepMed_b05 (SPAdes) (version 2) | ecosystem: Environmental > Aquatic > Marine > Oceanic | place... | reverse complement strand
CTATCTTCGCGGAAATGGGCACTGGGAAAACTAAAATCGCATTAGACAATGCATGCATACTTTATAATCGAGGCAAAATAGACCGCTTACTAGTGGTTGCCCCTAAAGGTGCTTATATGACCTGGTTCGACCAGGAAATTCCCACCCATGTTCCCGACTACATAGAAAAGAACGTGGTCATATGGAAACAATCCACAAGCCAGAAATACATGTCAGAATTAAGATCAATGATGAATAATAATTTTGAATTGAAAATCATGATTATGAATGTTGAAGCTTTTTCTTCAAAGAGGGGAGTTGATTTCGCGAGGCTCTTTCTCATTGGAAGATCCATGATGATCGTGGATGAAAGCACGACAATCAAGAATCCAAAGGCGAAAAGAACAAAGGCCATCCTGGATTTAAGAAAAGAAACAAAATACAGAAGAATTTTAACAGGATCTCCAGTGACGCAATCCCCAATGGATCTGTGGGCGCAGATGGATTTTCTTGATCCGGAAATATTAGGACAGTCAAGCTATTATGCATTCAGAACCCGGTACGCCGTGGTCATAGAGGCAACGGCAGCTGGTGGAACCCATAGGTATCAGAAGATCGTTAAGTTCAGGAATCTGAAGGAATTAGGGGACATCATATCACCCCACTCATACCGCATATTGAAGAAAGACTGCCTGGACCTACCAGATAAGGTGTACACCAAGCGTGAAGTGGAACTCAGCGATGAGCAGAAAAAAGCATACGGTGAAATGAAAGCAAATGCGATGTCCATGCTTAATGGTCAATCCATGACAGCCGTCAATGTTTTGACACAATTAATAAGACTGCACCAAATAACATGCGGCCATATGAAGACCGATAGCGCTGAAATATTGGATCTTAAAAGTAATCGTCTTGATGAGTTAATGCAAATTTTAGGAGAGACAAGTGGAAAGGTTATTATATGGGCAAACTATATTCATGATATTGAAGCCATTGAAAAAATGATCAAGAAAGAATTTGGTGATGACTCTTACTGCACCTATTATGGTGCAACACCTACAGAAGACAGGCAGAAATGCATCAATAAATTCCAGGACCCAGATTCAAAACTTCGTTTCTTCATAGGAAACACGCAGACTGGTGGGTATGGTATCACACTGACAGAAGCCAGTACGGTGATTTATTATTCAAACAATTATGATCTGGAGAAAAGAATACAGTCAGAGGATCGTGCCCATCGTATAGGACAGAAAAATAAAGTACTCTACATAGACCTGGTAACAAAAGGGACTGTGGATGAAAAAATCATACAGTCCCTTCGGAACAAAGTCAACATCGCCAAAGAAATCAGCGGTGAAGAACTTTCTACTTGGATTTAATTTTTATTTGTTTTGGTTTTTCGGATTCTGGAATTTCCCGTTTATAAGTAACTTTAAGAAGTCCATCCTTTAGCTCCGCTCCATCAATTCTAATGTGTTCATGAAGTTTGAAGCTTTTTCGGAAAGTTCTATCCGATATTCCTTTGTGATAAAAGTCCGATTCGTGCTTAAGCTGCCCGTCGGATTTTTTTTCTTTACACCCCGAAACTTTTAAAGTTTGGTCTTTTACCTCAACTGTCAAATCACCCTCAGCGAACCCCGCAACAGCAAATTCAATGACTCCTAAGTCATTCTTTTCTCTTACGTTATATGGTGGGTAGGTTGAGACTGTCCTGAAATTATCAAAAAAGTCATTGTTAAAACCAAGAAAATGGTTACGTATTATATCTAGCTCATTCATAATTATCTCCTATTAAGCAAGATTTAGTAGGACCCATTATGGCGTCCTGTGTGTATTATATAAGAGTTTCCAGGTATAAGTCAAGTTTTTTCATGAAGGAATCACCTGCGCGGTTGAATTTTTCCCCCGTCAGCTCAAATCTCTGAAATGTCAAATCACGCGAGCACATAAGAATGACACCCTGGTCTATATCGGTACCAAATAACTTGTTATGGGCCATGGCGTACGCTGAAAGCTGCATGAGGTAGTCCTGTATCCATTCACGCTTCTTCGGCCGGTTAGTCTGCTTAAAATCAATGATTGTCGGCCGTCCCTTGTAAACGCCAATCATATCCGTTGTTCCTGCGTATTTTCCTGGATAATATAAGTGAACCTCGGATCCCCACACTTCAGTGATGTCGGAGAAGGCTTCCTCAATGATCTTTTTGGCCATTTTCTCCGCCTGTTTCCCTATTTTGGTGATATCCTTGTAGGCGTGTTTGTTCGTATAATGTTCTATATATAGGTGGAGCGCGGTTCCAATTTTGCCAGAATCCCGAATGATTTGCTCGGCTTTTTTCTCGCCAATTCTTTCACGCCATTTTTTCAGGAATGAGCGATCCTTTGTTTTATTCAGCACTGACGTGACGGACGGTAAGCTTTCACCATCCGGTGTAAGATACAGTCTTACATCCCCGTCCTGTCTCTTAAGATCTGCGTAATTATATTTCTTAATTAATTGCACGTGGCATTATACCACAAGTGATGCGATTCCGCCAGTGTTATATGCTTTTCCGTAATCAGTTTGTGTAAAATCTCTTGGTGATGCTCCTGTTCCTCCACGTCCTGGGCCGTACCATTTATCTATTGCGCCAGGAGCTGATGATGAGCTACCAGTGGTAGGGGGTTCCCAATTCATTATTGATTTAACATTTTCAAAACCTTCTTTACCCACACTCACATTCCTTCTTGTTTCAGGAAAGAATAAATTATCAACATAATGCATAGCTGGATGGCCCACAACTTTTTGCCATCTATCTTGAGTCTTATAATTGTATGGGAAAGGAAGTTTAGATTGTATTGCCTTGCTCCCCCTTACGCGTGGGTACATATTATAATGTATTCCTTCATGTCCTGCTATTTCAGTTAACCATGGTCGGTCTATATAATTTGTTTCCCCAAGGTCAGTATCATACATGTCCGCCCAATCAAAGCCTATTTCATCAGTCCCACTTCTATAATGGCCTGCTGAATCTTCATCCGTGTAACGCTCAAAAAGTTTTCCTTTTTTTTCATAATCCCTTAAGGCATCAATTCCAGCCTCAGGATAGTACTTAGTGGGGAAAAACCCCGTACTCATTCCTCTTTTAAGTTCAGGATTTCCCTGGCTTGCGTAATAATCCAGTAGGTTCCTTCGTTCATTAACACCATATGTTTTTTCATGAGGTGTAAAGGCGTAAGGTTGATAAGGCCAATGCTTTATTGGGTAATCTTCCTTTCCCATAGCATTCCACGGTCCTGGATCTACTTCACCTGGGGGTAGTTTTTCTATATAATAAGGTTTTCCTGCTTCCTTATCCCATGGTAATTTTCCAGGGAAGAACTTATCCATTAAGAAGTTTTTTTGCCATTCCGGATCCTTACGATTCTTTGACTGCCTATCAATGTAGTCCAGTACGTCTGACTCACTCATGTTAGAATGGGTTATTGCCGTGGCATCTTCAGGAGAATAATATTTTTTCCACGTTAAATCTTCGCTGTCACCCTTCCCGGCTTTCGCAGCACTAGACGGAACATTCCACGTCGAAGAATCCATTGGATCAGCAAAATTGTCCATTAAATAGTTTGGGATTGCCCCAAAGTCCTTGACGTTTGTTCCTTCTAAATCTTTAATTATTTGCGGAAGATCTATTTCTGCGGGGTCCCAATAATTTTTTTGTACATGTTCCTGGGCGTCTTTCATACTCCAAAAAGCTTCACCGTCTTGAGTTACATATATGCTTCTTTCATCTCCAAGTTTATGTTCTTTAACGCCTTGCCTTGTCCACTCAGGAAAATTGTAAGGATGTAAATCTGTGATTCCTCCCTCGCCTGGTTGAACTGGTCCTATCAGTTGTTGCGCCATGACTATCCTGCGTTCTGCATTTGTTCTGCCATCTCTGTCGCGCGCGCAGGCGTCTGTTTTGCCCACCTGCTGTCAAGCATCTGGACGTGCGCTTCAAAATAATTTGGTGGATCCTCTTGAAGCGCGGTCCACATTTTTCGAAACTTGGAAACTCCTCTCCCCCCAAGCTGAAAAATCATCTCACAAATAATGGTTTTCGCATTATCTGAAATCTTTAGGTGTGCACACATATCATGCGTCTGATCAATGGCACTCTGTAAATCTTTTTCCAGAATCTCTTCCAGATATTCCTTGTCATATTTTTTCCCGTCCTCCCAGTGGTCCTCCACGCAGAGGTGGCCGTAGCCCACGGTCCTTTTGTTCAATGTATCGCGGTACACGGTGTCCCGAAATCCCTCGTGTTTCTTGACTGACTCTAAAAGTTTGTCGTAGTTCATCCCATTATCCCCATGTAAGCCGCGCGTAAAATCAACGCCATCACACCGAACGAGACCGTCCACACGATCTTGAAGATCGTGTCAACCCTTGCTGAAAGGTGCGAGATGTGGTTGTCAAGTTTCTGGTTGATGAGCTTCAACTGCCCCTCAATCCTGATGATGTCCTCACGGTTCTGTATCATTTTTTCCTCCGCCATTATACCAGACTCATCAGCCCCCCACGGTTAGCCATTTTATAATTGAATCCTTTATAGGGTTGAGATCCCCATTGTGGAGCGAGCTCTATAATTGCATCTTTAATCCTCATTCCTTTGTCCAGTAATTTTTTAATGGCCTTGTCGTATTCTGATTTGTATCTGCTTCTCGCCACTTCCGTTCCAGGAAGACCAAGCATTGACATCTCATCATCAATCTGTGGTACATCCCGATTGATATATTCCTCAACCCAGTCTGGCTGGGTAAAGCCTATCATATCTCTATATTTAGGAGCTACTTTATGAAATAAAAAATCTAATCCATGTTTTAAAACATTATGTCCTTTTGACTCTGAAGTTGGTCTTTGAAATCTATGCTGAGCCCCATATCCTCCCATAAAAGGACCATGTTTGCCTGCAGTAAGATCACCATGTACAACTGGATACTTCCAATCTACATAACGTGTAGCTGCTTGACGATCATCATATCCTTGTTGTGTATCTCTCCAGTTCCCAGCACCATACATATTAGCCACTTCATCAATCCTCAAGTCACGTTCTTGTTGAACTCTTTGGTGTGGTGTTAAACTTATATCACCTGCAATTGCAGTTTCTTCAAAAGGATTTACCATTACAATATACTCAGTATTCCTTCATTCTTGCCTTTATTGATGAAGGGGTTATCGTTAATTCCTGTTTGTGGCTGCGTGTAGTTTCCTTGATTGTCCATGATCGGGTTCATTTGCATCATTCCTCCTTCTGCTGCGTACTGCTGTCCGCCACCGTACTGCGCGGCGAGTGCCGCGTCGGTGTCACCCGTGTAGAGTGCGCCTGCCGCGTCAGGGTTCATGCTCGTGTTCATCGCGAGTGAAGATCCTGGGGCCGCGTACCCACCTCCAAATCCTTCCGTTGCGGGAACATTTGGTTGTGGTGTCGCCTGACTCATTTCATCGGCTTCATCCGAAAGCGCATCAACTGCCGCGTCCACGCCGTAGTCAACGGCGCCTTTTTCTATGATGGGAACATTCTTGATTGGAATATCTCCAATCCTGTCAGGAATGACCTTATCATAAAGCTCTAGTGCCTTAGGAACATTCTCAAGAATCTCGCCACCGAGGTTCATGACATTATCTTTCAGTTTTTCCCCTGCACCGCGTACATCACGAATTCTTTTTGCGCCCATGTCTTTTTGTTTCTGTGCCTCTTCCAGTTGAAGCAGATCCATTTGGAAATTCTGCCATTCCTCTGGGTGACGCAGTATGAGCTTCTGAAAATTTGCCAGTCTAACTGTCTCTGGAAGTGTATCATCAATCGTGTTTCTGAATACACGCATGGATGGAGGGCTTGATATAACTTTTCCTCCGTAACGAAGAAGCCACGCACCTGCCAACGCCTTGATCATTCCCATGCTCAGTACGCCAGCTGCAGCTCCACCAAATTTCTCTGATCCACTCCACGGCAGGAACGCTGTCAGACCACGGTTGGTGGTGCTGATAACGGCTTTTCTCGCCATGAACGTGCTTACATCCGGTATGCCGTGCTTGTAGACACGCTCCAGTGTGGTTATGAGCTTATTAAAATCATCAAGCGATGGAACTTTTGTCCGAATCACATCGCCGTCAACTTTCTTCGCGAATTCCGCTGCGTCGTCAATGAACCGTCCAGATGGTGCGAGTCCAACCCACATCTCATCCTGGAAGTCACGCATTAATCCTGTCTTAGGATCCATTCCTCGAATGATAACCTTCTCGTTGTTGAGTGCTTCCTTGAAAATTGTTTTCTCTATGCTTTGTCCTTTTCCTAGTCCAATTGCCTTTCTGAACTGCTCAAAGTTGAATTTCCTGACGCCACCAACAGTTCCGCTTAGCGCTTCATTGAACGCGTTCCTGATGTAAAGGTCAACGCCGTCCGCGAACGCCTGATCACCGACAAGCTTCTTGACAATCTTAACGTCTTGTGCTGTCCCTGACTTGATTACCGTATCGAATAGACTTTGCGCCGCACGCTTGTCATCCCACGCCAGACGAAGATTCATTCCAACCTGGTTCATGTTGAGACCAGCCTTCTTGGCAATGTCACTTCCGTAAATCATCATGCCGTTGGCGACAAACTCATCGTATTGCTTGAACGCTGTTGCAAGGTCACCGAATCCTGCATGCGCTAGTGCTCCAATGTCATTGTCCCATCCCTTGAGTAGGGTGACAATATCCTTTTCAGCAGGAAGCAGAAGATTGCCTGATTTTTCATACAATTCCTGGATGGCGGCCTTGAGCCCCATGTATTGCTCAACACTTCGTGCTCCAGTCGTATTGGCCTTCAGGATTTGCGTTTCAATGAAATTGATTAGTGGATCTCCACCAGGAGGTGGAGTAAGTGTTGCCTTTCCTGTTTCAGGGTCAACCTTGCTCTGCCAGAATCTTTTTCTTTCCTTGATTACTTTCTTTCCGGCGTCCCTTAGGAACTTATCGCTGATAGGATCATCAACCTTTGTCTTTGAAATTGTTATGATCTTATCGGACATTTCCTTTGCTTTTGTCCTGAATTTCTGCGCACCCTTTGACATTATTCTGCTGAAGTCAAGCGCCTTGTTGCTCGCAAGATGCGAGATGGGCGCCATGTGCCCAAGCATATTATCAAATGTTGTCAGCCATGCGTCTGAATTTCGCTGTAGATTTTTTTGAATCCATCCTCCAAGCCACGGTGCTCGTCCTAAAACCTTGCTCGTAAACGCCATGAAGGCATCGGAGAACATGTACTTGCCCATTGGCATCATAACTTCCTCTTCCGCTTTCAGTACGGAAGGTGTTTCAAATCCTTTTAATTTCTTACTAACTTTTGGGAGTGCGCTTAGTCCTGCAGTTGAAATCCAGTCAAATATATTTGACTGCGATATGCGTGTAAGCGCATTTCCTATGAAAGGAACATTGAATCCTGCCTTTTCCGCCTGGACTAAATCACCACCATATTTTTTCCATAGCATTTCTGCATTGTGGAGATCGTCGATGGCAGTCGTCTCGCCAAACATTGCCACTTTCTTTCCAGGCTCCTTGAACATTTTAACGCCGGGTGCCTTGGAGACCATTGTTCTAATTCCCACGTATGCTGGACGAATAAAAAAGAATGGTGCCGTCAACGCCGCATCCGTCACGGCCTCATCCGCCGCGTTGAATAGACGCTGTGACAGTCCTGGACGGTTGATTCCTTCAGCGCCAAAGGTCAGTGCCTCCGGAATCGCCTTCGAGATCAGTTGCGCACGGACATCATCCGATGCCTCAAGATAGGCTTTTCCCTTTCCTGCCGCGTTCAACGCGTCAAGTTCGAATTCATAGCCGAGGTCCGCGGCGCCCCATCCAAGGGATCCGCCACCAAGTGATCCAACAGTCTTGATCGTCCAAGGATGCGTCGCACCCCTTCCGGCCCATGCGCCAAGGCGCACGTACCAAGGTCCGCCTTTCACGCCCTTGAACACTTTATTTAGTTTCTGTAAATTCTTTGTTGTTAAAAGTTTCTCGCCAGCCTTGTAGCCCTTGTTCATTCCGTAGACGGAAGCTGCAAACTCCTGTCCAAATTGAATCCAAGGATAAGGATCAGGATTGTCTGTCCATAGATCCATGTCATCACGGAGCATGTAGGTATCCAAATCAATTGGAGTTCCATGAAGATCCGTTTCAATCAGGTTTCCGGACTTCAGTATTCTTGCCTTCGAATTGAAGTATTCCTCGAGGACAGCGTCCGCCGCCTCATCACCCTGTGTCGCCCTTACTTCGTCCGCTTTCGTCTTGTATTTTTCAAGAAGAACTCCAAGCATGTCCTTCGTCTTATCACGCTTCTCGCGGTATGCTGAAAATGCCTTTCGTTTATCAAGGTCATATTTCTCCGCCTTTACCTTCCTGCTCTGGAAAAAATCATCATCGAGGGGATTGAGCTTGTCAACAACCTTGATTCCTACCTTGTCCCACGCTTTTCCTATGGGATTGACAACGTAGTCCTTTACAGGTTGGAATACCTTGCCCATGGACTTTACATTTTCACGCGCGATTCTCTCCGCGTCCGTAATAGGAATTCCTCCCTCCGTCACGTCCGTGAAGGCTAGGTCAGCCGCGACCTTGGTTGATTTCGATGGCCCTTCGCCAACGAAACGCTCCTCGACGAGCTGTTCCTCTTCAAACTGTCCTTTTCTTAATTTTGTTACCATTAGTTAAATTGCTCCATTTCGTTCTTGAATTGATCATCCAAGCTTATTGAATCCTGCTTGTTAGAGAATGAGATTGTATTGCCTTTATTTCCTGCCCAGTCTGCTGGGGTCGTGTTCAACGGGAAACTGGTGTAGTTCTCACGCCAGATGCCGTCTGCATCCGGTTTAAAATAAAGTTCATAGAATTTGTCAATTGCTGTTTGTCTTGCGGCGAAATTAAAGAGCTCATCATCAACTTTATATCCTCGTGCTGTTGCCTCCTTGACGCCACCTTCAAATTTAGAAGTCGCCCAATCTGACGGAACAACGCCCGCCGATAGGAAACCTGAAATCATGTCCCCCTCGAGCTTGTTGGCGAGTGCCCACAGCTTATTGATAACCATGTTCGGTCTTGCTTCAGCTCCTGTGAATCCTGTAATGGAAGCATCCGAGAACGCTGTTCGTAGAACGTCTGCCAGCATACGTCCAGTTGGCTGACGTGAACGTGCAAGAAGCAGTCCTAGCGTACGCTCAAAAACTTTCATCGCTGGAATGTCCGGATCGGAATACATCCTTTCCAGTTCACTCTTGACCATGTAAATTGATGGCTCTCCATTGGGATTGCTGGCGGAGACGCCGAGGTTCTGCCCCTTACTGTTGTTGTAATCAATAAAAACTTCAAGATCCGGTCCGGTATAAGTCTTCCCATAAATTTTACCCATGGTTGAGTTCGGCGCATCATTGACGATTCCAATTCCTGTTGATGGATCGTAGTTTTCCCCGCCTTCCATGTAGGTCGATGTTAAATTATTGACAGTCTCGAGTCCTGTTCCCTTGAAATCGGACATCATTTTACCTTGGTCCTGCCCTGATCCTCTTACAAGCTCATCAAAGTAATAGGCTGGAGCAGTCAAGAACTGTCCAAGCTCTCCTTTCGCGCCGATGAGATGCTGCTTGTCCATTGCGATTGATAAATACTTGTAGACCTCGTCCATATTGGTGTAGATGTATTTGGCGAACTTCAACTGATCCTGTGCGCCTGCCTTTGTGACGGATGAAAGTCCTGACGCACCCGCCATTCCGAATCCCATTCCTCCTGCTTCAGTCGCGCTTTGCGAGATGGGGATGAACTTTGGATAAGGATAAAATTCGTTTAGTTTTGGATTCTTGTTGACCGCGAGATAGTCCGTCATTTCCGGGCTGTTTTGTTGCACGACATCCCTGAAGGTGTTGGAAGAATAGCGTGGCTGTCCGTTAGGAAGCATCGCCGGTGCCCCTTTCCCGTCGTCCTCGTATCCTACTTGATAGACATTGTAGAAGGATCCACTTCTTTTTTTCTTCTTGTCGTTCTCCTCCTTCCATATCTGGAACGCCGCCAGTCCCAGTGAACGGTCCTGCTCGGAGCGCTTCATTCCCATCTGCATCATCATTGGTGCAACCTGTAGTCCGGCCTGTCCTGCTACGTCAAGGAATCCTGCCGGTCCACCCTGAAGGGTTTTCCCCGTCATCAGTGCCATTCCCAGTTGAAGAAGAAGTGCCGTGTTCGCCTGCTTCTGTCCTGCGTCGTCCCCTAGAAGATTTCGAAGGGCGTCCGCGTATCCTTTTACTTCTGTCAGGCTCTCATTCTGTGGGAAGATGTTTCCTGCATCCAGCTCCAACGCCGCGTTGGCGAGAACGGAATTGTTGCCGATTGAATCATCATCTGTCGCCGCATCCTTTTCATCACTCGCCTGCCCCATTCCAACGGAATCAATGATGCTCGCATTGGCGTCAGTGTTTTCCATGTTGACATTGCCGGCAGCACCAGGAGGATTCTCCGGTGATCCACCATTAAGATTACTTGTTTCTGTCTCTATTCTTTCGTTGAGGTCAAGTTCTGCTGTCTTATCTTTCTCTGGCTCTACAGTTTTTAGATCATCAGGACCCATTATGTCCGTAAATTGATCCAAGGCCCATGGAACAGCGCCCATCTTAAGCATATTCCAAAGAGGCATTTTCATGCTTCGCTTCGCTGTTTCGCTTATGATTGGAACAAGCATTCCACCTGGCTGTAATTTCTGTCTGAAAAGTTTTCTATCATCTATGGGCATTTCCTACCCCATCATGTTTTGATAGCCCTGGTATGCTGCAAGGCCTGTGATTCCAGCTCCAACTGCCTGCGCCAACGGATTGGTCTGTGGCGTCGTTCCTGCCGCAATCGCCATTCCACTGGACGGTGCACCTTGGTAGATGTCTGATACGAATCCTATTCGTTGAAAAGGTTCGTAAAGCTGTTGCAACTTCTGCCTGTAGTCAGCGTCAGCAATCTGCTGTTCACGCTGTTGCTTGGTTGCTCCAGCCGCCATTAGCGAGGCGACATCTCCCTGTCCTAGCTGTTGTGTTTGCATTCCTAGACCTGCATACGTCTGTCCTGCTGCCGCTTGTCTCCCCATTTGTGATTGAAATTGTTGTTGCGCCTGTTGTTGCGCCTGTCCATAATTCTGTGCCAATGATTGTCCCACTGCTTCCGCTCGTTGTCTCCCTAGCTCCGCGGTTTGTATTCCTTGTCTCGCTCCACCAAACGCTCCAGTCTGTCCTGCCTGTGCGGCGGCTTGGTTCTGCATTTTCTGGAACTGGCTTTCTATTCCGGCGGTAACCTCGCTTTGATACGGATTCATATAATCCTGATAACCTGTGGTTGGGTCATACGCAGCCGTGCTTGCCGCTGTCGCTGCTCCAGCTTGTTGCATGAAAGGAAGATATGATTGTATCCCAGCTTTCGCTGCTCCAAATGCATCTGTCTGCAATGGATCGAATTGTGCAACCTCTTGCCCTGGAATCTGTATCTGTCCTGTTCCTTCTCCTGTTATTCCTTTTCCCGCAAGCTTCGCAGCCACGTCCATGAGCTGCATTCTCCTTGCTTCTACGTCCGGTGCCTCACGTTGGTACTGTATGTTCTGTTGAAAATCCCCACTCGGCTGGGATGGTGTTCCTAATCCTGGTATACTCATAGTTTTTTCCTGTACACTGTGCTGATATTCTCCATGTCTAGTCTTTTTGCCATTGCGTCAAAATTATTTTTTACTCCTCTTGAGGGCTCAAAGTAAACCTCCTTCGCCCCTTTTCCTTTCGCCCATTCGATGAACTTTTTCATCATCTGGACCGCTGTCATTCCCCCACGCTTTGAGGGTAAAACATAAAGGTCAATTTCCCTGGCGTATGTTGCATCGCTGAAATTATACTGCATCAACATGCCAGTCAAGAACCCCGTAGGCTTCTTGTTCTCATCCAAAGATACCATGCTGAATATGTCTGGATTCGAAATTGCGGAAAAGACATACTTTTTTATCTTTTCCGTGTCGTACTCAAGTTCATCCTTCCACTCTGACTCCTTAAACATGTTCCCCGCCGTTGCGAGGATCCAGTCTAGATCACTTTTTTCCCAAAACCTCCATCTCATGAATACACTGGAGGTTCATTTATGCGTGCGGAATTAGGATCCAAAGCATTCATAATTCCATATAATTGCTGTGCCCCCGCATTCACATCGCCGCCTCCAGCAGCCCTAACGGCATTCTCCGTAAATACAAATTCATTGTTTGATAGTCTCGCCGGAATTGAATCGGATGTTCCTGTCCCTGGACCGCTAACCGCGCCTCCAGGAATGGCATTCAATTCTCCTCCGCCTTGGTATCCCATTCGTCCGCCTCTAGCGGCGGCCCAATCTTCAGGATTCATAACTTCCTCAATGTCCAATTTCCAGTCTTCAAAACTTAATGTTCCACCATTCATTAGGTAATCTTGGTATGCGTCATCCCATCCTTGATTATCCGGTCCGGATGCAAGATCCAAGTAGCCACCAAACTCATCCTCGAAACTTGGGTTCGGGCCTATTGTACCTTCATCAAATATAAAATCGTCATCATAGTCATGTGGAGATATTGGCGTCATTGACCCCGCCCCTTCTGGGTCCATCGCCATCTGATTATCTCCATAATTCGTTGTCATGTACTTGGAAAAAATTTGTTTCTTCAGTTCTTCAAGCGACATTCCAGCTGGACCGCCATCTTGATATCCTATTCGTCCTCCGTTTGCCAGGCTCGCGATTCCACCCCTGTTTCCAAGGAAGAAATCATCGAAATAACTTGGTGCCGCTGGACGCCACATCAAGTCTTCTCGGAATTGTTCCATTTTTCTTCTTTTTTCTCTTTCCAGGTCTTCTTCAGTTGGACCTCCTGTCATCGTAAGATCATAAGCTGATTTCGCCAGATACATCGGATCCCATTGCTCCTCACCAATGCCATAGAATTCATCGTATGCAGGTGATCCTATTTCCATGCCTGCAGGCATGCCCTTATAAGCATCCAAAAGCCCCGGCTTTGTTTTGATTTTTTTCTGCAGTCCCATTCCTGCGAGTGGGGCTTCCGCATCAGCCATCATAGTTTCTGTAACTGGTCCTTGTCTTCCTTCAGGAAGTGTCATTGCTTCCATTGCAGGGGAAAGCTCATATCTAATAGGGTCATATTGCTCGGGTAGAGTTACTCCTTCCCATCCCTTGCCTGTGAATTTTCGCATAGGATCCATGATGTCAGCTGTTTCTCCTGCACGGTAATAATCAGATAAATCTGTACCACCTCTTCCAGGTCCGTACCATTTGTCTTGTAGTCCTTGTCCGTATTTTTCATATCCAGGAGGAATTCTAGTTCCATAAGTTGCAGGTATCGCTCCTATATCCTTTGCCGGAAGAGTGGGGGTTGGAGTTTTGCCGAAAAACGCGTCCATGTCACCGCCGGTCTTATAGTATCCAAGAGCCATGTTCGACATGAAAGAGCTCTTGAAAACATCTTCCGGATGCTCCTTGTTCATTGCTATAGCCGTAGCATATTTTATAGTTGAATCTTTAAGTGCAGCGCCGAAGGCACTGTTCATAAAGCTACTATTCATATATGGAATTTTTGTCATTATTCCTGCATAAGCAGTGGGCCACATGAATGGCGCCGCCATCATGACCCATGGTCCCCATTTATCAAACCCTATGTCCTTTCCGACCTTGCCTAATTCTTTTCCGACTCTTTTAAATGGCTTTGTAATCTCGTCAAAGAAACCCATTACGATGTTCCTCCAAGTATGTTAGGTAATTTGTTCACGCTGATTGCCACGTCTCTCCTTATGTCCTGTTCTGTCGTGTCAGTTGCAGGGTTGTCGACGTCGGCCTTCGCCTCTTCTTCACTGGCGTAGACCTCCCCTGTTGTGGCGTGCTTGACCGTGGATTTAGTCTCCACGTCCTGTGCGGGAATTGTTCTTTTCCCAGCCATCACGGTAATATCATCTTTTATAGCCATATTCTCTCCTTAATGCAATCATTAACTTATCTCCAACACGCTGAGGATCACGTGCAGATCGCCACCGTTCTCCGCATGCACCTTCAGCACCTCTGATTCCTTCAGAACGACTGGGGATGTTGAAAAAGAGTAGCTGTTGAACAGCTCTTCCGACGTCCCCTTCTGGACGTTCCTATTCTGTTCTAATGTATAGCTCACGCTGCTCGTATCCACGATGAAAGCCCTGATCTTGCAGTCATTTTCCTCATCAACATTCGTGACACGAAGCGATTTGATGATCGCCGTCGTCTCCGACCCCACCGTATAGAGTGTCGTCAGTTCGCTTGTCGTCAGGACAGCTTTGTAATTGACATATGCGTTGGCCATTTATGACAAGAACCATGACTTCTGTTCTTCCTCATCACCCAGTGTGACAGGGGTGTATGTATTGTTCAATATGAAAATCATCTGCTCCAGTGTCGAAATCAATTGATTCAGTTGTGACTGGTCATATTCTTCCCTCGCCTGTGGCAGCATGGGAACTGTTATCTTCGCCATTATGCCCCCCTCAATCCGTCCGGTTTTCCGTCAAATCGCAGTGTTCCGTAGCGCCAGTCCTCGTCAACGGCGTCGCTCTCAATGCGAAGCGCCAGTTGCCTTCCGCGTATTCGCGTGTCCTGTTTTGTTACGCTTGTCGTGATTGCATATGGTCCGTTAGTCGTTTGCGATGATGCCGGATAAGGACGTGACTTGACTGTCACGTCAACCGTTCCTGTCTGGTTCTTGAAGTCAGGAATAAAACGGGAAATGGACATGAACTGGTCACCATCCGCAATATCAATATCTCCTGATTCAATGTAGGCGGTCATTGCGGATCCGGACGCATTAACGCCCTTCTCCTGCGCGTACACGAATGTTCTTCCATTCTTGTTACCGTAGATGGTTGAAATTGTCGCCGTAGAATCATCAGAGTCAAATTCCGTCGCGTACGGGTTAGCGTAAACCCCGCGATCAGCCCAAGTGCTTCGTGACAGGGATCCTGTGTGCCACAGGTTCTCCGCGTAATTGTAAGTCACATGCCGATTTATTTGCAGTGATCCACTGGCGGCGTAGAACCATGTTACTTCGTTAAAGTCAGAATTGGTCCCGCAGTAAATATCACCCACCGCGTTCGGATTGATGTCATCAAAGACGTAATCCTGCACCGTGCACGGTATCTTTTTAACCGCACCATCAAACATGAAGAAAGAATCATGGCCCATCCAGTATGATATTCCACTGACGTCAATTGCCGTGTGAATTCCAACCGCTCCGCAGTTGTCACCCAGTTGTTTGAACCCGAAAGTGAAAGGCGGTCCGATGAACTGCATCTGGTAAAGTGACGTATCCGTCCAGATAAGTATCGCACCCCTGCTTCTTACAGCCGCGTTAATTTTATTTCCGGCAGTAAGCCTTTGAGACCCTGCCGTATTGGTTGCCGTCGGTGTCCATGTGTTAACTTCTTCCTGATCCGACCAGCGTATGAACATATTATCCTGCGTGGTTGTCGTCGCGATGGTCGTTTCCGTTCCAAAGCAAATCACGTGCCGATCGTCGCCTGATACCATCATGAACCTACTCTTGGTTGGTCCGTTGGAAACGCTTGTCGTCGCCGCCACGTTGCTTGAAAGTCCAGAAGACGTGTCCCAGTAGTAAATACCACCATCAAATTTCTGTATCAGGACATCCTCACCCCAGGTATCCAATGACCATTTTTCTGCTTTTAATTTTGCCGCTTGCGCCCCTGTCAATCCTTCACGCGTGTTGTTCCATGTTCCTTTATCTGAATCACCCGTTGAATCCCATACACTGGCACCCCATCCGTATCCATAAATGGACACGGCCGGTCCTGAATTAATTTCATATGTTGCCGTAGCCGTTGCGCCCGTTGTTGTTGATGACGCCGCAGCCGGTGATACGATTGTATAAGTATTATCATCAGTTGCCGTTTGTATTTCAAATTCATTCTGGAGGTTTGCCTGCGTTATTCCTCCAACATCAGCACTGACACTTGATATGGTGACATGATCACCGATCAAGCAACCATGGTCTGCGTCCGTTACTGTAACTGTCGTTGATGCATTTGTTGTCGCGAATTGCGTGATGGAACCTGTTCCGCGTGTTGGAGTAATATCTCCGTAGCTTCCTTCCGAATAGGCGTAAATTTTCTTGTTGGTCCCATACATGGCGTAGTTAACGCCATTCAAATCCGACCATGTTAGAATGGCACGTGTTGATCCCAGAAGAGCGTCACTCGTTACCTTTGACCAGCCTCCGATCTTCTCAGGCTGTCCGTAACGAAAGCGAATATTATCGCCATCCACCCATCTTCCTTCCGCACCGTATTCGGTATTCTGCTTGTCAATACCCGGCGCTATTTGCAGTTTTTGTAATGGCATTTACTCTCCTAGTTAGTGGCGTAGAATGGTATCCAATAGTCAGTTCCATTTATATTGACACGAATGTGTC
>Ga0208684_1001012_pt1 | contig 16508 bp, 22 predicted proteins | sample MalvireepMed_b05_FD_184245 | JGI IMG/M metagenome (GOLD analysis project Ga0208684, IMG submission 184245) | Marine viral communities from the Global Malaspina Expedition - Malaspina viral metaG DeepMed_b05 (SPAdes) (version 2) | ecosystem: Environmental > Aquatic > Marine > Oceanic | place... | reverse complement strand
CTCTAGCTTATCAGGAGGGATGTCTAGTGGAGGTGGTTTCCCAACCTGATGGATATGCGACATGGTTTTCATCCATGAGATACCCTTCATCGTGACTTGTTCTGATAACATATCAAACCTCGTCATGCGGTTGATGTTTATCATCTACGTGCGACCGCAACGCAGAAGTATGTACAGACAGAGAAAGCCCATACATACCAATAGGTTGCGCCCATACTGGTTGTGTTGTTCCCATGCAATAAAGTAACGCGCAAGGCATCTCTCTGATGAGTTCAGTGGGTTCGCCCCACTCAACTACTGCGCCCATGCAACCTGTGTTGGGAATGTAGAATAAAAAACAAAAAGAAAACCCCCGCGTTAACGGGGGCTTCTCTCTCTGATTTACGATGTTAACCAACGGCCGATATATCTTGCGCGTCCGTCGGCTTGGTGCGGCGCTTACTGCCAATGTTTTTCGCATTGGCTAACTTACTAATGGCTGGACCCTTTACGAGTGCAGCGAGACGATTTTCGATAGCTTCAACTCGCTTGCGTGCTAAACGTAATTCGCTTTTGAGTTGTGCAACGATATCGCCCTTTTCATTAGGTTCAATTCTATCGACCTGCTTTTTGAAATGATTGGCTACATCTTTGTCGGATGCTTCAAACAAGCTTGCGCGATTTACTTGCGGCTTTGTTCCACCGTCACGCTTTTTGAATATTTCAAAATCCACAAGCGTGAACAACTTTTTCTCTGCTGCGGCTTTAGTTGCTACTTCCAGAGAACCACTCAATAAATCTTGAACTTTAGAATTGAGCGTGATTGCTGAAATCTGTTTTGCGTAGTGGTTGGTAGTCGGCAAACGTGTTTCGAGTGCTGCTATCCAAGCCGTCGCTGTATTGGGATTATCTTTTTTCTTACTTCCTGCTTTAATCCCGTGACCTATCGCAATGAGCGTAAGTGGAACAATAAAATCGACTGCTTTTTTGTTGGCATCCGATACTTCCAAAAACGCGATTTTAGCAATCTCTAATAAGCTTTGATGCTCATTAGATAATTTACCCTTTTGAATATCCATTTTGGATAAACTCCATAGTTAGGTTAGGACAAATTTCTCAAGGCGCACCTCAACGCTTTCGGCTTTGTTAGTTCAGTGGGGTCGACCCACCCAACTCACGCGGCCAGCGTCAAATTTCACAATGAGAAACAACACCACGATAATAGCAAACTGATACACCACTACAAGAATTATTTTGAGCTTGACGGCCGTTGCAATTTGTTGCAGCCGCTCGACGCTTGGCGCTGTTTCTCGTTCATACTTTTTGTTTCCCGTCAACCCCCAAGTCGTAAGCATGCTTATCAATTCGTCGTTCCCATTTGGATACAACGAAGAAGAGGGGGAGGGGAAAAAATTCGCCGGCAAAAAAAAAAAATAAAGAATTCCTTCCACACGTAAAATTAGCAAAAATCACAGACTTCATCGCTACGTTGCGTGCCTACCTATAGTGACATAAATATCACGCATATAAAAATATTTTCATTTACCCCTTGACATTTCCTATTTAGTTCCTATATAATACTCTTAGTTACTTAAAGTTTCTTTAAGTTTTATTTTTTTTATTAATTTTAAGTAACTCTTAGTTACTCTTAGTAGGAGATTTTATGCCTGATTTAAAAAATAATATAAAAGAACTGGAAGCAGTCCTCCAGCTAGAAGAAGGAACTCTTGAGAATTCTTTTATCCAGCTGGATTCTTTGTCTGCAGCAGAGCTTTTATCAAAAATAATACAAGAAATAATTGGTGGAATAGCTCCTTCCAAAGCGGTTCTTATGCGCCCCCATATGGCAGAAGGAGTGGCTTGTCTTATCACAAACCTAAATCTTTTGCGGTCTATGTTCATAGAAGAATATGCAGACGGAAACACTACAATCCATTAGTAAACTTGAGGGACTGCTTGCTACAGCAGCTCTTCTGGAAGAAAACGTACTTGCTACCTGCAAGGATGATTTTCTGTCTTACATTCGTCTTATTGCTCCCACTCTTGTCTCTGACTGGAAGATGGGCCAGCATATCAAGTTAATCTCCCAAAAATTACAACAAATAGAATCAGGAGAAATAAAGAGACTCATGGTCTTTTTACCTCCTCGTTCCTCTAAATCAGTTATCTGCTCCAAGCTTTTCCCTGCATGGTACATTGGTCGCCACCCAGAACACGAGATACTCACGGTATCTCATAGCGACCAGCTATCAAGCGACTTCGGAAGGTCGGTCAGGGATATCGTGAATACGGAGTTATTTCAGGATATCTTCCGTGGAGTGACGTTGCGGAGCGATGTTCGTGCTGCCGGGAAATGGAAGACCAATCAGAATGGTACTTACTATGCAGCCGGGGTACGAAGTCAGATAGCTGGGCGTGGTGCTCATGTTGCTATTCTCGATGATGTGATGTCAGAAGAAGATTCCTTTTCGGAAGCAGGACGGCGCTACGTCAAGGAGTGGTATCCTGCTGGTCTGAGAACCCGCATCATGCCGAATGGTTCCATCGTTATAATAAATACCAGATACCACCATGATGACCTGTGCGGCTGGCTTCTGAAGCAGCAGGAAATAATGGATATGGAAACTACCAATCCTTGGGACGTTATCAGTATTCCTGCATGGCTGGACGAGCCTGCTGCTGAACTTCTCAGTCTTCCGGTAGGTTCCTCTTATTTTCCTGAGTGGAAACCAGAAGAAGTCCTGAGAGTGGACGAGGAAGAAATTATTGCGAGCAACGGTAGTCGCTACTGGGACTCCCTTTATATGCAGAATCCCACACCAGAGGAAGGCGGGGTTATCAAGAAACGCTGGATAAAGGACTGGACCAGCGATGAGCCTCCTATGTGTGATTTTGTACTACAAACCTACGATACGGCTTTTTCTACCAGAACCTCTGCTGACTTCAGTGTTATCCAGACTTGGGGTATATTCAGTATGCCAGAAGAGGATTCCGTGGGAAAGGAGTATTGGGGTGGTCATTTAATTTTGCTGGGTAATGTTCGAGGTCGCTACGAATATCCTGAACTGCGCCGAATGGCCCAGCTTCTTCACGATGAGCATCGACCTGATATATGCATCGTTGAGAAGAAGGCGAGCGGCCAGTCCCTCATACAAGATATGAGAAGGGCTGGCCTGCCTGTCTTGGAATACAATCCTGATAGGGACAAGGTATCTCGTGTCTATGCTGCCAGTCCGATGATTGAGTCTGGACATGTCTGGATTCCCACTCAAAAGAAATGGTCAAGTGAACTCATAGAGGAACTGATAACATTTCCGAATGCACGGCATGACGACCAAGTGGATGCACTTACGATGGCAGTTCATTATGTACGGGAATCATGGCGTTTGTCGCATCCTGATGACCCAATGGAAGACGATGAACCTGTACGACGTAAGAAGAGGGTTGCGTACTGGCCTATTTAGGTGTATAATAATCAATCTTGAATTATAAGGAGTTTTTTCATGGAACTTGCTTCTATTTGGTTAGCAATTATTTTAATGTACAACGTAGGCGGGAATCCTAACGTAGCGGTATACAAAACTGCTTCATCGGGTCCCTTTGAAACTTACGAAGAATGTGCTATGAATACCAAGAATATCGGTATTATTGCTATAAATGCTATGAATCAGGCACAGGGTTATAGAATAGTTGATGCCTACTGTGTGTCTGTTAATGAGGATGATTCAGTAAAAGATTTTGAAGGTCCTTCTACTTGATGGAACTATGTTACTTCCACTTTATGTTGGGAGGTATTTGGGGTTACTTACTTTTATACGAGATAGTGGATTATGGCGACCGACGACGTTGTAAATAAATTAAAGAAACTAACGGAGATGACCCGTAGAGATTTTCTACGTGGTACGTCGGCTACGGTTGCACCTAAAATTCCCGGCCAAGGTCTTCAAAGTCTTATTAAAGGAATTCCTTTGAATTTAGAGGACCTATATAGACAGCAAACAAGACTTAAAAAACTTATAGTAGAGTATCTAGGAAGTAGTGTAATTGGTGAGATGGATAAACCGGGAGGTTTTGGAGGAATAAAAGATACTCTTAATTCTCCAGAAGCAAAGGAAGCAGGAAGAAAATACTTTAATCTTATTATGAATCAGTATCGGAAACTTACAGATACTATGGAGGCACAGACTAACCCCAACACGAAGACAAGAATGTCTGTTTTTAGCCCTGTTGAGATAATAGGAGGAGCTAAAGAAAGGAAGCCGAAGAATTTTTATGAAGATATAACTGAGATAGAACGAGATGTAGAACCAAGGAATATTAAGCAACCTATTCATTCTTACCCATTAGGACGCGCCCGACGGGCGGTACACGTTGAGGCTGGTCTGGGTAATATTGGAGAGGTCGGTCGGCCAGTGAATAAAGAACTGCTTGACGAAGCAGTTACACGGGCTGAGAGGGAGGTAACTGCACCTAAATCCTTAACACGAGCTTCTAAAGCTCCAGCAGGTTGGAGTGAGACAGCTCCTCCAGAGATAGTAGATAGACCTACTAACTTTAAGACATGGCATGAGATAGAAAAAGAAGTGAGAGATGACTTACAAAAACAGGAAAAGACTACAGGAAGAACTTTGATAACTCGCAGCGCAAGACCGGGGAGAACCATACCTATTGGCTCTCCTCTGCCGGTGCCGGTGGGAACTGTTCCGAAACCTAAACCTAAAAAACTTGAAGGACGACCTGATGAGCCTAAAAGAACTACAAAGCCCAAAGAACCTGAAAGAAAACCACAGCCACAAAAACCTTCTACTTCTCCAAGAATTACCAGAACTGCTTCTCCACCACCACAGCTTCCCTCTGGTAAAGACCTTTCACGCATAGCATTGCGTGGAGCAGCTACTTTAGCAGGATGGCCGCTATATGCTGCATCTTTTGGAATTCCTTCTGCTCGCAGCGGAGAATCACAGGTACTGGCAGAATTGGCTGACCAGCCGGGAGCAGATGTAGATGCTGCGCTAAGAAATTATCGCCAGAGATTAGCGCAGGAACAGCAGGAATTAGATTTAAGAGGCGAACTAGTAATGTCAGGGATGCCATAAGATGGAAATTTTTGATAAAGAAGGCATAGCTTCCTTATTGCGTCAGAAGAGAGTTCCTTCTCCTCGTCGTGCTGAAGGTGAAGTTGTAATAAGAGACTTGCCTCCTCCTAGTGAACGACGTAAACGAGCTAAATCGTATTATTGGCCCTTTAAAGGCGAGGGAACATTCGGTGCTGCTATGACAGACCCGAAGTTATTTCCTCTTCAAAGAGAAGGAGGAGGAGCTAGAAACGTAGGTATTCGGGCTACTACTCTTCCACCGAGGGGCGTTTCTGGTTATTTTACTACCAATCCTATGGTTCCATCTCCCTATTTACCACAAGTTTATGCTCCCCCAGTTGTAGGTCCCGCACCTTTAAGAAGGCAATCTGAGACAGAATGGCTAAATAAAAGAAATAGAAATTTTCAAGGAGAACCTGTTAAAGAACAGGAAATTGTTTTATTTGAAGGTGACACATCTATACCTGCTCCACTAGTTTTTGAAGGACTAACAGGATTGGGTGGTGCTGGGACAATGGGTTTTGATGCTGGTTGGCTTCCTTCACCCAATCTTTGGAGAAATCGAAGCGATGTAGAAAAGACAGATACAGCTAAACATGAAGTTGCTCATGCCGCTTTTGAAGACCCATCACTAAAGGAACTTTCTCGTTCAGAATATATGAAAGATGTGCCTCAACCTAGTTGGAATGACTTAATAGATTCTGGTTTATCTATTGAAGAAGCTGATGTTGAATGGAATCGACTGATGGACGCCTATGATAAACAACATGCCGTATATGAGAAAAAAGTTGAAGAATTTAAAGAAGAAAATCCTTACGCTGAACATCAAATAATATATGTAATGGATTTTATTAATGCTCCTACTGTACAAGAAAGAGAACAGGCCCGACATTTCTTGAATAAATTTCAACTTGCAGAAAATAAACCAGAGCTAAGTCAAAAAGATATAATGAACTCTCTTAAACCCGGTAAGCCTATGAGAGAATATTTTGAAAAAATTAGTGATGCATCTAATGAAAGAATGATAGCACAGGGCCGTCCTCCTATTCTTAATTATAGAGAGCAAATGGATGAAGCTATTTCAATATTTCCTAGACTAAGAAAAAAATCTGGCGGCATGATAGAACGTAACCCTTATCCTTACCAAACGAGGGCAATCTGATGCCACTATCTGGATTAGCTTCAGTAGCTGCTCGTTTAGCTGGTAAAGGGGCTACAGGTGCTACAAAAGTACGCCCTATCCCTAAACCACAACAGTTTATTAAAGGAACGCCATCCAAATATAAGGGTGAAGGCTATACTCCTAATCAAGTAAGAACAACACGGCCTCGTTGGATGCCAGACGATGAGTTTGAAGATATTACGTTTTTGAATACTCGTTTGGAAGATGAGGATGTAGCAAAATTTTTAGAAGAATTTGTAGGAATGAGCCAAGTTAACCGTATTTTAGGGCAGCGTCCGTCAGCAAATACTTTTGAAATTGTGGAGAATGGAGTTAGAGTATATGAACAACATCCAACACAACTCGGTAAACTTACACAAATAACGCTTAATAATCCTAAATTAGGGGATTTAAAAGATTGGGCAGGATTTTAAAAGGAAACTAAGATGGCAATAGAACGAAACCCCAACGAACTTATTCCTGAAACGAATGTAATTCCTATTCGACCGGAAGCAAGCACGGAAGAGAATGTCTCTTTCGATGTAAATCCTGATGGAAGTGTCGTTGTTAATTTTAGTGAAGAAACGGAAATATCAGGAGGTTCTTCTGTTACCTCTGACTGGTATGGAAATCTGGTTGAAGATGTAGATGACGAGCTTCTCAAGAAGATTGCAGGAGAAGTCTTTGAACGCTATGAAGCTGACAAGGATTCCCGTCAGGAATGGGAGTCTATGTTTGAGCGCGGCTTTGACCTGCTTGGCCTGAAACTTCAGGATGCTTCGGAACCATTCCAAGGTGCCTGTAGTGCTGTCCATCCGTTGCTAATTGAGTCTGCCGTTAAGTTCCAGTCCAAAGCTTCGCAGGAACTCTTTCCACCTGCTGGTCCTGTAAAGGCACAGGTAATCGGAAAGTATACTCCTGAGAAAGATAAGCAGGCTGACCGTGTTCAGATGTTTATGAATTATCAGCTTACGGAGCAGATGCCTGAGTATTTCGATGAATTCGAGCGTATGCTGTTTCATCTTCCTTTGATGGGTTCCGCTTTCAAGAAAGTCTACTATGATGCTTCCTTATCCCGTCCTGTCTCTGAATTCGTTCCTATTGACCAGTTTTATGTTTCTTCTTATGCAAGTGACCTGAGAAAGGCTGACCGTTATACGCATGTTATTTACCGGACTCCTCATGACTTAGCCCGTCAGATAGCTTCCGGTATGTATTTGGATGTGGACTTGGAGGATGCTACCACTCCTACCCAAGCTCCTATAACGAATAAAATGGATACTATTATGGGTCTTAATCCTTCGGGAGATAGTGACCCTCAGTATGTTTTACTGGAACAGCATTGTTATCTCGAACTTCCTGAAGAGCTTAACAATGGAGAAGTGGAAGGAGTTCCTCTTCCGTATATTGTTACGGTGGAAGAGCAATCACGTAAAGTTCTTTCGATTCGTAGGAATTATAAACCCGATGACCCGCGCCGGGAAAAGATTCTGCATTTCGTGCATTATCGTTTTGTACCGGGGTTTAGTTTTTATGGTCTGGGTCTAATTCATTTTCTTGGCAACTTGACAATGACAGCTTCTGCTGCTATGAGGGCACTCGTGGACGCTGGTCAGTTCGCCAACCTACCGGGAGGATATAAAGCGAAGGGTGTACGTATTGTCGGAGACAATGACCCGATTTCCCCCGGTGAGTTTAAAGAAGTGGAAGCAACTGGAATGGATTTAACCAAGGCAATTATGACATTGCCCTACAAGGAACCATCCCAGACACTATACAATATGCTTCAGTTTGTAGCTACGGCAGGACAGAAGTTTGCCGACAGCACAGAACAGGTAATTTCCGACATGTCTTCTTATGGTCCTGTAGGAACGACAATGGCTTTACTGGAAGCTTCAAGCAAGTTTTTCAGTGCAATTCACAAACGAGTCCATAAAACTCAGAAAGATGAATTCAAGATTATTGCCAGAATAAATCATGACTTCCTCCCTGATGAATATCCTTTCGATATTCCCGGTGAAAGTCAGAATGTTCTCAAATCAGATTTTGATGGGCGTGTCGATATTATTCCGGTCAGTGACCCGAATGTACCTTCCAGTGCTCATCGTCTGATGATTTCTCAGATGGCCTTGCAACTGGCACAGCAGGCACCTCCCGGTATGTTTAATCTGGAAGCACTTAATCGTACTATTCTGGAAAATGCCAACATGCCAAATATCGAACAGATACTTCCTGAGAAACGGAAAGCGGAAGCGATGGACCCGGTATCCGATATTGTAGCGGCTACCAAGGGTGTACCGATAGCGGCTTTCCCCGGTCAGAACCATGAAGCGCATGTCAAGATAAAGACTGCCTATCTGCAGGACCCGATTCATGGAGCCAATCCTATGATGCAGCGTGTCAAGCCAATTATCGAAGCTAATATTCAGGAACATGCTGTCATGAAATATCAGGAGCAGGTTGGTGGGGTTGCCCAGCAGATGCTCAGTCAGTTACCACCGGAGCAGGCACAGATGCCAGAAGCACCGGAACTGGCAATGGCACAGGCAGCGGAACAGGTTCTCAACGCAAATCGTGCAATGGGAGTTCAGATGTCACCGGAACAGCAGATGGTGAAAATAGAACAAGCAAGATTGCAGCTTGAGCAGCAGAAACTTCAGATTCAGGTTCAGACCGAAGCTGCAGAGGCTGCTCTCAAGAATCGTGAACTGGACCTTGAGGAACTGGAAATAGGCATCAAGGCTGGTCAGAAGCAGTCTGATGTTATGTCCAAAGCAGAACAGAAAGAACGAGACCGTATAAGCAAGCAGGCCATGAGAGCTGTAGAAATGCTTTATGATGCTTCTATGAAGGGAGCTGAACTAGACAGTGATATGCAGCTTAAATCTATGGACGTTCTCACTAAGCTTGCAGAATTGGAACAAAAAAGTGAGGACGTAAATACAATGACAACTGCTAAGAAAGTTTTGGGAATTGCCCAATTAGCGGAAAAAGAAGGGAAGAATCGTGTAGAAGCCCTTTTGAAGATTTCGGACCTTTTAGCTAAGAATTAAGATGATTAAGTTAGGTTTTATTGCTTTTCTTATTTTCTTCCTTTTTGCCGCATGTGAAGAAAAGAAAGAAGAAGTTGATTCGGCTAGAGGAAAGAAGTTACCATATTATGAAGGCAATCATAAGGAGAATAAATATGAGTACATGGATACAAAATCGAGTGAGTGAACCTAGTAGCTGGGCTGGTTGTGCCGTGGTATGTTTAGGTGTGGGGGCTATTACTCCACTAAGCTGGTTTTCTATGGCTGGAATCGCTCTAGGTGCTATGTCCGTTATCATGCACGACCACGCATGAATATATGGGACGAAGTAATAACTGATTTTAATAAGGAAATCGAAGTTATCAAACAAAGCTTGGCAGAGGGGAATGCACCCGATTATCCTTCCTATAAACATTTGGTTGGCATGTGTGCGGGTATAGAGTGGGCTAGAAATAGTTTTACTAATATCATAAAAAAACGTACTTACGAAGATGGAGAAGAGTAATATGCAACAGCCAGCTTTAGCGAAAGCTATTAAAAACGATGAATGGATAAGTAGTACGGAGGAAGAGGTCAAAGACCCTTCTCCTCTGCCTTTTTTACCCGGTTACCACGTATTGATACGTCCTGTAACTATTAAGGCAACCACGAAAGGGGGTATCCTAATTCCTGATTCTACCAAGGATGATATGGCCTATTTAACTACTGTAGGTCGGGTTCTTGTGCTAGGAGACTTGGCTTATCAGGACGAAGCCAAGTTTTCTGCTGGACCTTGGTGTAGTACAGGTGATTATGTATGCTATGGAAAGCATGCAGGAGTGAAGATGCTTTATAAAGGAGTAAGGTTACTTTTGCTTTTCGATGACCAAGTTATGATGCGAGTTGAAAATGCAAAATATTTAGACCCGACTTTTAATTTATCAGCTTAACTTGACCGTCTATTGTATCGAAAGGTAAAATAGTGTATAATATACACACGTAAAGTCGATTGTTTCGTGAACAACGTAAGGAGTGAATCCAAATGGTTGAAGATTCAGAGTGGAACGCTGTAGAAGTTCCAGTAAAAGGGGATGAAGTAGAGTATGAAATCGAAAAGGAGCCTGAAAAACCTCAAGAAACTAAAGCATCAGAACCGGAAGTGGTTGCAGAAGTCTCAGAAACTCCAGAAGAGCCTAAAGAGCTTGATGGAATCGAAACTGACGGTGCTCAGAAACGTATTAGACAACTTGTGGGTCAACGTAAAGAGCGTGATGAACAAATTCAGAACCTGATTCAGCAAAATGAGCAATTAAATCACCAATTGGTGAATCGAGAGAAGAATTTTACGGAAACTCAGAAAGCTTCGACGGAAATTTCGGAAAAACAACTTGAAAATAAGATTGAATTGGCCCGACAGAACTATTTGGAAGCTTATCAATCGGGAGATGGAGAAAAAACACTAAAAGCCCATGAATCTTTGATGGAAACGCAGTTTGATTTACAGAATTTAAGTAATCAGAAGGTTGCGTTAGACCAATATAGTCAGGATGTAGAGCGACAGGCTGCACAACTCCAGCAACAAGGACAACAGCAGCAAAACCCTGACCCTAAAGCAATTATATGGGCTTCAGAGAATGAATGGTTTGGGAAAGATTCCGTTATGTCAGCAGCAGCTCTTGCTATTGACAATGATTTGAAACAATTGGGATTGGACCCGTCTACAGATGATTTTTATAAGGAAGTAAATCGTAGAATACACGATGAATTTCCTCATAAATTCGAGAATCGAGCACAGTCAACGTCATCGACTGCTCAGGTGGTTGCAGGAGCATCGCGTACACCTGCAAGTTCCAATAAGAAAGTCAAACTCAGTTCGGAAGATGTGAGATTGGCAACTAAATGGAATATTCCACTTGAGGTATATGCAGTTGAAAAGCAAAAGGCTAATATAGCCGAAGGTGAATATACAACTGTTAATTTGAATAGACGCGGAGGATAAGTATCATGGACACACGTAATGCACGTACAGCTAATGAACGTATTTCTGAAACAAGAGAAGAAACGGAGTATGTTTACGAAGAACCGGATGCTCTTGATATTCCCATAAGTATACGAAACCGTTTTGAAAACGAAGGAATGGTTTTGAGATGGTTACGTATAACTTTCAAGGGACAAGATGATTACCAGAATATTGGTAAGAAAATGACTGAAGGTTGGGAGTTCGTTTTACCCGAAGAAATACCGGAAATGGCTACATCTTCTCTCGTGCGGGAAGAAGGACGATACAGTGGCGCGGTCTGTCGTGGAGACCTAGCATTGGCTAAGAAGCCAGAAATAAAAGCCGCTGCTCGTACTGAGTATTATAGAGACAAGAGTAGAAATCTTATGGAAGCAGTAAATATGCAACTAGAGAATTCCTCTGATTCTAAAATGCCAATTACTAATAATAGCAAATCTTCTGTTACAAGAGGAAGGAGACCATCTTTTCAGGAGTAACTGAAGGTAAGCTTTAGAGAGGAGTGAAGAAAATGTCAACAAGTAAAAATCTTCGCGGATTTCTCCCAGCTCGTAAACGTGGTTCTGCTGCTAATTCTACCGGATTTGATGAAATTCCAATAGCGTCTGGATTGGCTGCAAATATTTTTACGGGTGACCTTGTTGCCGTAACTGCAGGAAATATTATTCCTACAGCGGGTGCTACATCCGTTGGGGATGCATATCAAGCAGCGGGTGTCTTCATGGGTTGTCACTATGTTGAAAATGGTGAACCCAAGTGGAACAAGTACTGGCCTACTGGTACATCAGCGACCGATATAAAAGCGTTTGTGAATACAGACCCTTGGTCCACGTACTACATTCAGGCTGATGCTTCGTTGTCTGCTGGAGACATCAATTATACCACATTTGGTATTACGGCGGGAAGCGGCTCTACTGTTACTGGACAATCCGGTTTCGGTATTGCAGCCTCGACAAGGGGATTTCTTCCTTTAGATGTTCGTCCTATTAGTGTTCTGGACGAACCGGGGAATGATATCACCGTGGCCGCACAACGTGCTTTCCCTGTTGTGGAAGTACGTCTTATACATCACGTAGATATGCTGACTGCTACAACTACAGTCAGTGCTCTACCATAATTGGGGAGTCTAAATCATGGCTATTAATAGAGCTAGTATTGCCAAAGAACTACTCCCCGGTCTTAATGCCGTATTCGGTTTGGAGTACGGGGATGTAGATAATGAACATCGGGAGTTGTTTGAAGTTGAAAACTCTGACCGTGCTTTTGAAGAGGAAGTTCTCTTTACAGGTTTCGGTACAGCTCCTGTAAAAGGTGAAGGTGCTGCCGTTAGTTACGACAATGCTCGTGAGAGTTACGTAGCTCGGTATACCAACGAAACTATCGCTTTAGCGTTTGCTGTTACTGAAGAGGCGATGGAAGATAATCTTTATGACACATTTGCGAAACTTCGTGCGAAAGCTCTTGCTCGCGCAATGGCAAACACGAAGCAGGTCAAAGGTGCTGATATCTTCAATAATGGATTCACTGATACTGCCGCTTATCATGGCGGTGATGGTGTTCCACTTTTCAGTGCTGCACATCCGACTATTAGTGATGGAAATCAATCGAATGACCTTTCGGATGCTGACCTTGCGTTTGCATCGTTGGAAGCCGCTATCACTACAATTCAAAAGATTAAGGATGATAGAGGAATTTTGGTTGGTGGTGCTGCGTCGTCGCTCCATATTCCACCGGATTATTGGGCAACAGCAAATTCACTGTTAAATTCAACCCTTATCCCATCTGCTGGAACTATCGCTATTGACGGTTCTGCAGCACTGACAGCTCCGTCAGGATGGAACGATGTCAACTCCGTTCGTAGTATGGGTATGCTACCGAAGGGGTCACATATCAATCGTAGGTTTACGGATACCGATGCTTGGTTTGTGAAAACTAATGTACCCAATGGAGCCAAGATGTTTAATCGTGTTCCATTGCAAACTAAAATGGAGCCTGACTTTGATACTGGAAATCTCCGGTTTAAAGCTCGTGAGCGGTATAGCTTCGGCTGGTCCGACTGGCGTGGTTATTTTGGTAATTCAGGTTAGTAGTAAAGTCGGGGGAGACTAGCCTCTCCTCCGATTTTCCCTTTCTATAGAGGAAAAATAATATGTCTACAAATATTAAGACTGCAATGGTGGATGCTGGAGGAACGGGAAGTGGAGTATTGGTAGATATTACAACTTCTGTTACTCTCAATCAAGCAAATGATGTAAACGCAACAACTCGTATTTTTGCTCTTTATACCGATGTGGCAGGTACTTATCTGATAACAGGTGATAAGCAACAAGTTGCTAAAGGCGGTGCTAGTGCTTCGGCAGGTGTAGGAATTAAATTCAAAGCTGTAGCTGGTGCCGATATTTATCTGGGAGATTATGGACCAAAGTTTCGAGGAACGGTAAAAGTCTCTGCGCCTTCTTCTGCAGCGGTAACAACTGTATTTTATGGGTAGATAAATGGCTGATTTTACTTATCTGGTAGCAGATATAAAAGATACAGCCGAAGATGATTCCACCGAATTTTTAGACCAGATTCCCAAGTTTGTTAATAAAGCGGAAAACAGGTTAATTCGGGAATTGGATGACGTTGGTCTGAATTCTTATGCTTCTGTAGCTGTTTCTACCTCGAACCCTTTCGTTTCTTTACCGTCCGGTACTCGTATCGTGCGGAATTTTAGTATTACGACTGCTGGTTCCAAAATAAATCTTCTACCACGTACCACAGAATTTATAAATGATTATTGGCCTTATGTGAGTTCTTCCATAGGAGAGCCTCGCTATTATGGCATGCGTAGCAATACACAAATTGTTATTGCTCCTACTCCTTCCTCTGTTCATAATGGGGAAATATACTATGTATCCCGTCCTACTACTCTTAGTTCTGCTGCTCCCAACAATTACTTTAGTGACTTCTGTTACGATGCATTATTTTATGCGTCGATGATAGAGGCTTCCCTGTTTATGAAAAGTTTTAATACGATTCAGATGTGGCAGGGAGAGTATTCTTCTGCGATTGATGGCCTTCGTAATCAGGCACGTAGAACTCGTCAGGACGATATGGCACAGGCTGCAAGTCCTGCGGGTAGTGCAGATACATTGATACAAGGGAGTAGTTAGTGGAGTGCAATAAGTTTTACTCATATACAGATGTAGAAAACCTGTTCTATAAGGAAAAGAAAAATGACCATAACGAGAGCGAGTGTAGGGAAGGAAATTCAGATGTCCAAAGGAAGCAAACCAAAATTAGGGAGCGGCAAAAGATTCAAGGCTCTCGAAAAGAAAACAGGTAGTGCCGCTTTGGCTGCATGGATTGGCCGAAAGAAATATGGTAAAAAGAAATTTGCTGAATTATCCCGTAAAGGACGTACTGCTAAAGCTGCTCAGGGTGGTCTGGTACGAGAGAGAGTTGCCGAAGCTATGAAAGGATTAAAATAATGGCTAAGAAAAAGAAAAAGAAGAAAGCGGAACATTATCGTACTGGTCAGTATGTTAAACCAAAGCGTACTGGAAAAGTTACGACTAATCTTAGTCAGGATTGGGAAATTGATACTTCCAAACCTATTACCAGCCGTACTGGAGTTATTGGACATAAAAAGAAATTAAAGAAAAAGGGAGAACTCTATCCAAAGGTAAAAATAGAAGACCTTCCTACTTCACGTAAACAGAGACTGACTGCTAAAGAACGTAAAGAACTAATAGGAATGGGAGTTGACCCCGGTGATATTAAAGCAACTGTAGAAGAGAAAAAAGTAGCGCGAGTTAAACAAAGAGCTGGAGACCAAGTAAAGAAAGAGAAAAAGGTTTCTGCTGGAGACCGGAGAGGACCGCATTTCCGTGACCCTGTTACGGGAAAGGTGCCTGACTCTGACGACTTATGGTCTTTGCGTCATGGTGAGGGCGCTCCTAAAGAAACGGACGAACAACGTACAGCACGTTTAAAACGTGAAAGAGCGAAAAAAGCAAAATATGAAGCTGAACATCGTAAGCCATATACTTTAGAAGAAATTGGGAAAAAAGGCTTCAAAAATAGAGCTATGAAAGAAGAGTATGAACGTGGATTAAAAAGAGAACAATTTTTAAAAGGAGTTACAACTCCTCCACGTAAACCTAGAAACGTATTAGAAGCAATTACTGACAAAAATGTATTATCAGCTATTGATAAGAAACCTTCAGGTGTGAAAAAAGGACCTAATTGGCACAGAAAAACAGGTGGAGCACTTGGAACGGGTGCTGCGTTAAGAGGTTATGGTAAAGGTTACAAAAAAGGTGGAACTATTTAGAGGAGATAAAGGTTATGGCTAATAAGACAGAGCATTGGACAGGAATGAAAGTTCCTAAAAGAACGGCTGCTACTGAATTAGGTGATGTAGATGTAGGAGCAGAATTACGACATAGAGCACAAGCTCTGGCTAATGCTAAAACTGATAAGGCACGAGATACAGCTTTAAATAGATTGAGAAGTTCTTTATCTAGTTTTGAAAAAATGAAAGAAAAAAGTCCTGTTGGTAAATCAATGGACTATAAAGCAAGAATTACTAGAAAAGGGGGTGGGACCGTGAAAAAGAAAGCAGGCGGTACAGTTAAAAAGCATGGCGGTGGTATGACTGATGTGGGTCTGTATCCTGCTGAAGAAGCTAGGGCTGGTGTTTTATCAGAGAGAGAACGTAGCAGGTTTGCTAAAAAGGGCGGTAGCGTAAAGCGTAAGGCTGGCGGTACTGTCAAGAAGCAGACAGGCGGTTTGACACAAGGTTATAATGCACGACTGGATGAGTCTCTAGGTGCTCGTAATCGTGGTACGAGAGGCAATTTAGCTGCTCGCAGGCACGAGAGCGAAGGCATGGAACGTGCTCTTGGTCGTAGACCTTATTCTGCTGCCAGTACAATGGCGAAGAAGGGTGGTTCTGTAAAGCGCAAGAAGGGTGGTACTACTTCTCGTAAGGGCGGTGGTAAAATCATGGTTGGCTACAAGTCTGGCGGAAGAGTCTAAAGGAGATTAGGTATGCCAAGAAAACGTCTTACGACTTCAGTACCTGCAAAAGCAAGTAAAAAAAATAAAGCAGGAGATATAGGTATAACTCCTAGTGGTAATTATAAAGTTTGGACAGGAGATGGATGGTCTGGAAATTATGAATCACAAACAGGTGCTATAGATTATATGAAAACACTACATGGAGATATTGGTCCTCGTCTTGTAGAGGCACGTAA
>Ga0208684_1000991_pt1 | contig 16674 bp, 23 predicted proteins | sample MalvireepMed_b05_FD_184245 | JGI IMG/M metagenome (GOLD analysis project Ga0208684, IMG submission 184245) | Marine viral communities from the Global Malaspina Expedition - Malaspina viral metaG DeepMed_b05 (SPAdes) (version 2) | ecosystem: Environmental > Aquatic > Marine > Oceanic | place... | reverse complement strand
TGAACATCATCGGAAACGCCTCTGACGGTCAGTCCATCTCGCCAGTTCCAGGGACTCCTCGGCGGCGTGGAATCGGCGGGGGAAACCGCGCTGATTCCATGACGACTTCTGGCGGCTATTATGACCAACTGGTAATCGCCGCTCCGACCAGCGCGACCAACGGGAAAATCGACAAACTGACCTTGAGCAACTTGTATACCAAAGGTGGGTTGTGCAAAGTCAGCAGAATCAAAGCCGACACGGTGGATATTCTGCTAAATGAGGTGGGCGCGGGAAACGGCTTCAGCACGAAAGAATTTGTGATTGCCGCGACGGTATCCTATAAGACCGCAAACATAGCCGATAACGTCGAGGTTACAATCTCACCGCCATAGGAGGGTGACGTGAACCTGGGTAATTTTCTAGGCAAAATCAGGCCGCAGATATTCCTCTCCCTGGCAATGCTGGGCATAATCGCTCTCGTTTCAATCCGGCAAGGTATGACCGAAATTGCGGTAGGTTGTATAGCCGGGATAATCGCGTTAAGCAAGGACGTGTTGCAGTCCGATGCTTGAGTCAATCGCGCAGGTCGCAACCGTCGGCATTTGCATCGGGGTATGGGTGACCCTGGCTTGGCTGATATACGCTAAGTAGCACGCCCAATAATCTAGTCCATCTCCCTTCTCAACCACCGTCGCAGACCACCCTGTGACGGTGGTTTTTGCGTCCGTAAAACGCCCGTAAAACGCCCCACTTTTGCGGCCCGATTCGTCCGAAAACTCCGGAACCTGTCCGAATTGTCACGAATTGTAAAAATTGGACGCGAACTGCGTTTTCTACATAGCTGTATAACTATTGACAAGTGACAACTAATTAGTTAAGCTGGGCTTGCCCAGCGATAACAACCTTAACCAACGGAGGGATTCAACCGACACCAAACAGGGCGGGACGCAGGCCTCACAAGCGTCACCACTCCGGCCTCCATCGGGTCGGCGGGTCACACGAGATGACCAGCAACTGTACAACAGTGTGCGGCGATGGCACCACAAGGAACTGGTGATTAGTTCCAAAACTTCTGATGAGGGAGTCACTACGAGGAAGGTCAGGGAGGTGCGAGGCGGAGGCCGAAAGTGAAACAAGGTAGCTGGGGCTGACCCTTAAACGCGGGTCAATCACAAGAATCAGCATACCGAGGATGCTACCGAGGGACACTGGAGGAACGGAGGAGCCAGAGCCGACAACCGAAGACGGCGAAGGCTGGGGAGTCACGAAATCCTGATACGCAATCGACTATCGAGGTCGCCTCGGGTGAGCGTTGTGATAAGAGACTTGTCCTGCGACGCTGGTCACCTGAAATGACAGGTCTGATGAGGGTGCCAGTAGCACCTAGAAACCACAATCAAGGAGTTGGAAATGACAATACGCATTTACCGGAATGACAGCAATACCCACCAAGTAGCCATCCGTGAACAGTGCGGCGAGTTCATGGTGACAGAATGGTTCCTCGGCAAGGGTGTCACGAGGGAATACGAGACATTTGAGTACACCAACCCAGTTGATGACAGGATTGCGGCTCGAGCGATGGCAATAGGATACGCCCAGAGCGTAATGCAGATAAGGAGTTGAGAATGACAAAGGCCAAATTTAGCGACATTGAAATCCTGAGGCTGTCTCGGAAGGCGGAGCGACAGGCGAAAGCCAGAATCGCGGAACGTCGGGAGGCGGTTCGCCAGCATGACGGCAGTGCCGTAGTGATTGCGGAACACCAAAAAGGAATCCTCCAACTGGAGGGATTCACTGTTTCCGCCTTGAACCTACAGACTGGTCGGTTCGACATCTACGCTCAGCCAGAGCGGTGGGAATACGTCAGCCTCCAACAGTTTCACAGCCTAGACGAGCCGTTCCAAATCACCACACCTGTGCTAACGCTGAATGCTGAAGGCGCAGAGCAGTTGATGAAAGAGATGCAAGAAGCCAGTTGGGTTCAAAGGGCTCTGGCCCTAGTCGGCACGGCGGCACAACGAGGAGATTAATCAACCGCCCAGTGAGCCGAGCGAAGGTTCGGCTCACTCAACGGTGTATTAACCCTAATCAAGGAGTAGGAAATGGAAAACAGGTTTGAAGTAAGCACGGCGGGAATGAAGGAACTGCACGCTGGTCGGCCACTCTGGTCGCTGGTCAAGGAATTAGTGTCGAACGTCTGGGACGAGGAATCCACCATATGCAAGGTCACGGTCAGGCCGAGCAACAACGGCAACATTACCAAGCCTATCGAGTGCATCGACATCACAGTCGAGGATAATGCGGGTGGATTCAAGGACGTAGACGATGCCTATACCTTGATGGCTCCGACGGCTAAGCGGACAAACTCGAACGTCAGGGGACGGTTCAACATCGGCGAGAAGGAAATCATCAGCGTGGCTGTACGCGCCGAGGTTGAGACTGTCGGCACAACCGTCTACTTCCCAGAAGGTGGCGGAAGGGAACTCACATCCAATGACCGCACAAATGGCACGGTCATCCGCGTACGGGTGGAGCGTCCTCACGACGAGGTACAGGAAACGATTGATGCCTTGTCCGGCTTCCTCCCACCAGCGGAAATCACCTACACCATCAATGGCGAGGAGCCAGAGCGTCGCTCGTTCATCGAGCGCACCAGAGGCTCGATACCTACGATAGTGGCGGGTGGCGTCGGCGAGCCGTTAAGGAACTTGTGGCGGACGACTGACATAGATATCTACCAGCCACGGTTCGGCAAGGGTGGACACATCTACGAGATGGGAATCACGATTCAGCCAATCGACGCGCCCTACGACGTCGATATCCAGCAGAAGGTTCCGATGCCGCCCAACCGAGACACGGTGACGGCTTCATATCTCCAGCACGTCTACTCGGAGGTATTGCAAGTGGTCGCGCCTGTTCTGGAACAGTCCCAAGCGTCGGAGACCTGGGTGCAGGCGGCAGTTGAGGACAGCAAGACGCCCGACGAGACCGTTGCCAAGGTCATGGAGGCAAAGCTTGGGAAAAAGGCAGTCTTGTGGTCGAGCGATACTCAGGCGAACGAGAACGCTCACCTTGCCGGAATGGAAATCATCCATCCGCGTACCTTGTCCAAGAGGGAACGCGAACGGTACACAGGCCTCGGCGAGAATTTGACACCTCTGGTATCGGCCAAAGAGGGATTTGGCCTCAAGACCGAGGGGATGGAGTTGGTGCTGGTAGAGGAGACAGACGTCACTCCGGCTATGGAGCGGGTCGCGCAGTACACGCAGTGGCTGTCTGAACGGTTGCTAGGGTTCGAATGCAACGTGCGGTTCATCTCTATGAAGGCAGTCGCCGACAAGCGTGCCGCTCAGTACGGTGGCCGGACGCTGGACTTTGTGTCCGACAGGCTCGGCAAGGATTGGTTCAAGATGGATACGGTCTGGAGCGAGGCCGAGAACGGTCACGTTAAGGTTCCGATGCCTCACCAGACCGAACTGATACTCCACGAGTTAGCACACGAGGGTGGCTCGGTTACTCCCCACACTGGCGAGTACGTCCACCGCATAGCGGTGTTGGGTGCGAAGGCCACACACTTGGCCTTGAATCCTCAAATGGGTCACTCTGGTCGAGATACTTGGTGGTCTACACCCTTGAGGTAGGGATTCGTTTAGAGGCTGCATTTAGGGCGAGGGTAGGCATTGGCACTACCCTCGCCCATTGCGACGCTCTGAGGACAAGCTAAGACGGGACAAACGAGGAATAAGGAGGCCCATTATGGGTTGGTTGAACAATGAGGGCTGGCTGATTCCCAGACAGCCGAGCATCAATACCGAACTGAAACTTTGCAATAACTGCTGGAGGTATAAGCACATAGACCTCGACCTCCACCGTTGCAAGCAAACGATGAAGCTGTTTGGCAAGTGGCAGTGCCACTGCCCATGCCTACTGAGGAGTTAAGCCCGAAGCGTCGCCGTGCCATAGGCACGGCGGGTCTCACCTTACCGTTGGTTCGGGCCACGGTGAAAATCACGAGAGTGGAAGGAGCGAACAACAATCCCGAAATGACGCGAACCCAGAAAGGACAAGACATTGCTTAATCAGAAGCGAACCCATCTAACGGTAGAGGAAAGAGGCAAGATTATCGACTTGGCGGCATACGCCTTGCCAGTGGTAGACATCGCCAGAATCCTCAGGCGGTCTACCTCGGTTGTCTACCAGACGCTCCAAGACCTCGGCGTCTCTGCCAAGGCGCCGGAGCGGACAGACGACCAAATCGCCACTGCGCGACAACAGGCAACCATACTGACGCCTCCAGAACAGGCCTTCACAGAGGCTCATCCTAATGTGCCTCGCCACCCGTCGGTTGAGACTCACGAACGGCTGGCTGAGGACAAGGCGAGGCGGATGATGCAGAGCGCCGGAACCGACATATCGAGTTCAAACGCATACAGCACTTTCCTGTGCGCGGACTGTGGCGAGGCTTATTCAATGACAGCCGAGCATCTGGGATGGTTCTACGAGCGTAACCTGAACCCGCCCAAGCGGTGTGAGCCATGCCGTGAGGAGCGGAGAGGGACGCATGACTACGACGCAGGCAAAGACGCCGCGAATGTGGCCCAAGCCAAACTGGAGAAACAGGTTTTGGCTCAACTCAAGGACTTGCATGGCCGCACAGATGCCGCTATTGAGCAACTGGAAGACGTGCTTGACATCATCGACGCGGTGAGCCTGATGTTCGCACCGGATGATAGCAAAGTCCCCGTAGCCAAGGGCTACACGGATTTGGAGTACATCGACCTAGACCACGATTTGGGTGTCCGCGACCAGCGTGGCCCATTCGGCGAAGAGGTGTAATCATGAGGGACAAGAAGACTTATCCAGCAAAGAGTTGTATCGAACGGCGGGAACTATATCCACCGGAGGGCCACACCTTCATTTGGTGGTGGCCCACAACTAATGTTGTATGCACCAGATGCGGGGCCAAGCGGACGAAGTCTAATTAGCGAGAGGTGTAATCATGGTCTGCCCATTCCCAGGATGCCACTGCCACCGGAAAGTTTGCCATCTGCCAGGATGTCACTGCCATATGGCACGAGATAACAAAGAGGGTTAGGCCCACAGCGGCGGCTCTGGCTGGATGCCAGGGCCGCGTCCCACCAACTGTCGATGGTGTGGGCCATCGGCCAGAATAATAGGGAGAAAGGAGCGTTTAGCTATCCCGCCAACCAACATCAACCCAGAGTAAGGGAGATTTTTTAATGGCACATGGAATCACAAAAACAGACGGTATGGCCTACGCCGGACGCACACCTTGGCACGGCCTTGGAACGCAGGTCGATGGAGCCATGACAGCGGCAGAGGCAATCGCTGCTGCCAGTATGGACTGGAATGTCGTCACTGAGCCAGTCTACCGCAAACAAGTCCATGCCTCATGGCAACACAGCTACGTCGAGGTCGAGGGCAAGGCTTTCACCGTTCGCGAGGACACCCAGACCATATTGGGAACGGTCTCCAACAGGTACACGCCAGTGCAGAACGTCGAGTGCTTCAACTTCTTTGACTCGATAGTAGGCACTGGGAGCGCGTCCTACCACACGGCTGGCACCCTCTGGGGAGGCAAGAAGGTATGGATACTGGCCCACATGGGCGAGGGCGAGTGGGAACTGGACAACGGCGAAAAGCTGGAGTCCTATATACTGCTCGACAACTCGCACGACGGCGGGTCGGCTCTCCGCATGAGGATGACGCCTGTCGAGGTCGTCTGCGCCAACACGCTCGGTTCGGCGACTCGTGGCCAAGCGGCATTTGCGGCACGGCACACCGCTGGCATCACGGGAAGAGTGTCAGAGGCGCGTGACCTCCTCGGCCTGAACCGCGTGTTCATGGATGCCTTCCTGACCCAGTGCAACGACATTGCGGACAAGGCCTTCACCGACGGTCAGATGGAATTGCTGACTCGCAAACTTTTCGACCTTGACCCTAAGAAGGCTATCGAGGAACAGCACGGCATCAAGGGCGCGAGTGGCGAGAAGATGGTCGAGTTGTTCAACTTCGGAGTCGGGCGGAAGGGCGAGACTCGCTGGGATGCCTATGGAGCGGTCACCGAGTTCGCTGACTTCTGGAGAGGCGGCAGAGCGGTGGAATCCGTGGGCAGTGGGCGAGAGGACGTTGTCAATCGCCGACTGGAAAATAACTGGTTCGGTTCCAGCCAGCAGATGCGAGCGAAGGCTTGGACGATTCTCCAGATGCCCGACCCAGAGATGGCGACGGCGTTGGAGACAGGCGCATTGGGCCTCTAGTGGCTGATGCCTTTTCGGTTGGCGGGTGCTATACTCATTGTCACCCGTCAACCAAAAGGAGGTTTACATGCCATTCGGCAAATGGGCAACGGTACGAGAGGCGGCAGATTACTACGATTTGACGCGTCAGCGAATCCATGTACTGGTGAAGCGTGGCGCGTTCGGCAAATGCAGGAAGTTCTATGGGCCTGGAGGGATGATGTGGCTGATACCGTATCCGTTTGTGCGGGTGCAGATTGGCCCTGGCCCTGGCAGACCCAGAAAAGAGGTAGCTAATGGAATCCGAGAAGGGAACCCAACAGATGCAGGAAGCGGTTGACTTCACATTCGACGAGTTGGTCGAAGAGTTGGCCACGGTGGTGGACAGGCTGGCAAGCCTGGAACGAAGCAAGTGGATGCTTGAAAAGCGCATTGTTCACCTGATGATGGACAGAGGCGCGACGGTAGCCAAGACCGAGACGCACGAGGTGGAGATTCGTGGCTCGGTGACGTACGACGTTAGCATTCTCGCCAGACTGCGGGAAATAACCGACCCTGAAGACCTGGAACGTATCTACTATCCGGAACACGAGGAGGTGGTAAGACGGCCGGAGAAGTGGAACATGACGTCTGGTCGCAAGCTGGCAAAATTCAGCCACGAGCATGCGGCAATAATCGAGGACGCGAAGATATACGGCAACCCTAAAGTGTCATTGAGATTGAGGGAGTAACGATGGACAACGTAATTACCCAGGCCCAGATTGTTGCCGTTAAAGACGACAACAACTGGAGGTACACGATAGATGCCGACATTCCGGCATTCGGGACAAAGACGTTCAGGTTCCTGACTTGGCGCAAGGCGCAAGGCGACCCGCCTGAAGTCGGAGACAGCGTGATGGGCGAGTTTGAGGCTTATCGCAGGAGCAACTACTACATCAAACAGGGCGCACTCACCGAGGGCGACATCGACGGCACTGAGGAGAAATGGCAACTGGAGTGGAATTTTGTCGGCGTTCTGTCGTCAGAAGGGCCAAACGGGAACGCGGTAGGCCAATCTACCGCATCGCCCCGAACCGCTCCGCTAAGGGCCACCTCGTCCGCCGCAGGGATACCACCAGCGGTGTTTGTGGATGCCAATATGGCTGTCCGCGTCAGAGAAGGCGGAATCAATGACCGCAAGGCATGGTCGGACGCCAAGGAACACGGCACGGTGACAGGCGAGAACGGCGTCTCCGAGGTTGTGGATACGCTTGATGAAACGCTCGACAAGGCCGAGAGGATAGCCGACTGGTACAACACGCGGTTGGAGGAGAGGCTGGGTGGGAACATATGCACGCTCCCTAACGTGGTGCAAGCCGCACAGGACGCTGGCGCGACGCTGGTCAGCGTAGAGCCGGAAGAACCGTCGATAGAAGACCTTATCGGCGCACCAGCGGTGCCAGTGATACGCAATCGTTCGGCGCTGGGGAAGTGGGTGTCAGGCAAGGGCTGGAGCAAGGAACAGGTTCAGGAAGTCTTGGACAGGCATGGATACAAGAGTTCGGCGGACTACCTCAAGGAGGAATACAAATCGGCGCAGGGACTCGCTGAATTGCTGTTAGAGGGCATTGAGGAATAATGCCCTGCACGCCTGACTTTTGCGATATCCACGACTACGACGTTCACCCAGGAAGCGGGTGGTGCCGAGCCGTGGATACAGCACACGGTAGGTCGCAGAATAAGCCTCGGTTGGATTCCCAAGATGGGATTCTGGCCGAGGCTATTTTTGCGTTATTGGGATATTTGGAAAGCCTGGAAGGTGGCAAGTCCCGTCATCGGCCAGCTTCTCCGCCAGTCACACAGAAACCAGAACCGAGGAAAGGAGGAACACCTCTATGACACAGCTAACAATCCCCAATTTGGAGGTATTGGGGAATACCTATGTAGTCAGCTGGAGCGAGGGCGTTGTGATGCGGATGGAACGCATTTACGAGCATCGCGACTACCACGTGGACGCTGAGATAACGATACAGGACGAGGCAGAATTGTCGCCTCATCTGCTAGGGCCAATGCGAACCTCAATAACCAAAACTTGGCGAGGTGTGTTGGCAGACCTTGAGCGAGTGAGTGAACGACTCGATTGGAGGCAACGGCTGACCCAAGCGACGATTCTTGTGTTGGAGCGGTATCGCTCTGGCACGCCGATTATTGCTCTGGGGTCAATGGACGCTCCAGCGCCTACAGAACAGGTGTTAAGCGGACTTCTTTGGGAAGGCATGCCCACTCTTGTCTACGGCCCTGGTGGCGTAGGGAAAAGCATCCTCGCTCTTAACTTTCTGAGCGCGGTGCATACGGGTCACGATGTAGCAGGGCTGACAGCCAAGCAGAGCAACTGCCTGATTCTCGATTGGGAAACCTCCGAGCGTCAGACATGGTGGCGGAATCGCGACATCCTCGAAACTCGGAATATCGAGACAGGCGCATGGCCCGACCCAAAGGCTCCAGCCAGCGGACGCACAGGCATGGTGTTTTATAGATACATGGCTGGGCCACTGCACAACGACGTTGAGTTTCTCAAGGCGCAGATTAAAGAGCGCAATATAGGCACAATCTGCGTCGACAGCGCAGGGCCAGCGTGCGGAGGCGAGCCGGAATCGGCATCGGCTACGCTCCAGTTTTTCGAGGCTCTAAGGAGCCTCAGCGACCACGACAAGCCGTTGCAGTCGCTCATCATAGCCCATGTCACGCATTCGGCTAAGAAGGGCGCACACAGTAGCCCATTCGGCTCTGTGTACTGGCAGAACATACCTCGAAACACGTTCCAGCTGGAAAGCGCACAGAAGGAAAATAGCAATTACAGCGACTATGCGTTGCACCACCGCAAGAGCAATCTGGGCGCATTGCGTGAGGCTCTGGGCATCAGGCTGACCTGGGAACAAGGGTCTACCATAGAGGCCTTGGATATCCGGGAAAATGCCCAGCTTAGGAAAGGTCTGGCCTTGTGGAAACAGGCCGAGGCGGCGATAGCCGAGAACGGGCCGCAGACGACGCAGGAATTGGCCGACCTCACGGAGAAGACCGCCAATGTGGTGAAAGCCACCATGTCCAGAGACGAGCGGTTCGAGTCGGTCAACGGTAAATGGCAAGAAGCAGAATCCAACTGGTAGAAGGGAGACAAAATGACGATACCAATACGCACAGCCGATGGGCGGGTGGTGGCAGTGATTGACGGGGAGGCCTTGTTTAAGAAGGTTGACTCTACAAAGCACATGCTCCGCAAGCCTCCTTCCTGGGCATTCGACAAGGCCACCATTCAGGAGGCAATGGACGCTGGAGCGACCAAGATAGAGGTGTGGGCCTCGGATGTGGGAACAACCTACACGGCAACGATGGCGCACTTCCTAGAGTACGCGTTTGCCATTAACCGAGGCCATAATCCACAATTGGCGATGCCTCTACGGTACTGGGAACAAGACCACGACGACCTTGCGGCCAATATGCGGTATGGGAGGCAACTGGGACTGTCCTTATCGCCGTCGCCTGAAGACCTAGGTTAACAGTTAACCACAGGCTGGATAACAGTTAACTTGGTGTTACAGTGTAACTATGTAGCCCTAGCCCTTACTACGTAAGGGCATAGGGCGTACATATAGTGTTATAGAGAGAGGTATTATGGATATATCGCAATCAGTGACGATAGAGGTGTTACCTGATAATCGGCTGTCCAAGAACGGCTTGCGCCGGAGCAATTGGCGTACGTCAAGGCAGTTAATAGCAGAGGCTCGTGAGACAGCTTTTATTCTGGGCCTTGCTGAAAAACCTGAAACGTGGGAGACTCCGAGCGAGGCTCGCATCGCAATCGTGCAGAGATATGCACGCAAACCACTGGATTTCGATGGATTGGCGTGCATTGCGGCCCCATCTGTGGACGGTCTGGTTGATGCCGGAATCCTCATGGACGACGACCCTACGCATGTGGTCGAATACACGCTCAATCATGTCAAGGTGCCTAAGGTGACTGACGCGTGTGTGCAGATAACAGTGACGCCAGTGAGCGCATAGGAGGTGTGCGATGAAGATTAGAGACCGAATCAAGGAATTGAGGCGCGTCCGAGCGTCGGAACTTCTGCCGAATCCCAAGAACTGGCGGGTGCATCCCGTGGCTCAGCAAGACGGCATCCGCACCATGCTAGCCAAGGTCGGCTATGCTGACGCTGTCATCGCTCGTGAGACCGCCGATGGGCTGATGTTGATAGATGGGCATCTGCGTGCCGAGATGACGCCCGATACGGAGGTGCCTGTATTGGTCACCGACCTGTCAGAGGAGGAGGCCGATGAGGTGCTGGCAACTCTCGACCCACTGGCGTCCCTGGCAGAGACCGATGTCGATGCCCTGTCCACGTTGCTGGCTGGCATAGACCGGGACAACGAATCCCTGAACGCTCTGCTAGAAGACATCAGCGACAATTACAGCCTGGGCCTTACAGAACTGCTGGAGCAAGCCACTGCCGCTGAGTACGTTCCGCCGGACAACCACTTCCCAAGCGGCGGGACTGTTCCTGAGAACCTCAAAGGCCTGCTATTGCATTTCGAGTTGGCCAAGTATGATGAGGTCATGGCCAAGAGTTACCTGCTTGGCGAGGAATGGGGCATGGCTACACTTGCTGACGTTTTCTATGAGGCCATCAGGAGGGCAAACGATGGAACTGGTTGAAATCAGGGTGCGGACTAAGATACCACAGGCGGAACTGGAGAAGAAGGTCGGCAAGATAATCACTGAGGCGGACTATAACGTCCGTCTTACAGGGCCGACGCGAGTCATCGGGCCGAGTGGGCAGCCGTTGGCCGTTTACCTCCCTGGGGTACTCTCAGGGACTTGGAACGAGGAACATTATCCGACGCTACACACTATCAAGCAGTTGTCCGACACACGTGGCAATGCCAGCGGCTCGCAATACCGTATGAAGAACAAACAGAGCCACGCGAACCAGATAGCGTCATCGGTCATAGGCCACTTCGACGGCAGTTACTCGACACCGCGCACGCCCTACTGCCGGACGACGGCCTGGACAGGCCAGCACACCGAGCAGTTCAGGAGCATGTACCCACTGTTCGAGCATATCGGAGGCCTCATGCGAGAGTACGTTCCTGAGAGGCACGCTATCCAGTGGGCGAGGGCGCAAGCCACCGACCCAGCATGGCGTGTGCCGAACACTCCGTTCACAACGATGACTGTCAACAACACCTATCCTACTGGCGTCCACAAGGACAAGGGCGACCTGGATACAGGCTTCTCTTGCTTGGCGGTATGGCGGCGTGGCCAATATTCGGGAGGGCATCTAACTCTGCCGGAGTACCGCGTCTCAGTCGATATGCAGGACGGCGACCTGCTCCTCATGGACGCGCACCAGTGGCACGGGAACACTGGGCTGGAACTGCACTCCGAGGACGCCGAACGCATCTCTCTGGTGCTGTACTATCGGACTGCCCTGCTTCAATGCGGGACGGTCGAGGAAGAACATGCGAACAAGGTGCGGTTCCAACAGAAGACGCTGAAGCCGCCGAGCGAGGCCGAGATGGATGCGGACGCTATGGCAGAGACGGTGACGACAGCGGTGGCTCAGCATGGCCGGACGACGCGTTGGTCGTAACCCTATGATGGATTCGCTCACAGCTACCAAACTATTCTGGGACTTTGTTAAGTATGACCGCATGACGGGTGGGCCAGACACCCATCTGGATATGATTGCTCACATGAGCAAGGATATGGACTGGCAAGATGGGCTATGGCTTGCTGGGTGCTATGTAGCGGTTTACAACGTCCCCACAGGCTACCGTTTGTGGGAGGCTCTCCCTTGGTCTCGGATGTCGTTGCCTTGGCTGGAGGAACACTCTCAAATCGCCAAGTTCGTAGAGGCTAACTGGAGCGGTCTGTCCTTCCGGCGAGAGCGTCGGGCCGTCCGAAGCATTCCCAAGCTGATTCGGCACCTGGAATCGTACGCTCGCTGGTTAACGACCAACGCGCCATATTACTTCGACGTCGATAGGCTAGACCATAGGCTCGGCGCAGAGGCGCGATACCAGCAGATATGGGACAACCTCGATGCCTCAGTCTGGGGACTAGGGCGGTATGCGCTCATGAAGCTACTGGAGACCTTCACGCGGCAGGCATACGTCCCGCTATCCCTGCCGGACATCCGGCCCATCGGCGGCGACTCGCCACGAGAGCAACTAAGCGAACTGTACAGCGACCCAAGCCTCCAGCGTGGGAATACCGACAGGCAGTTAGCCGCAGTCGCCGAGAAGGTCGGCCACCTGCGCTGGTCAGGCCGCAATCAAGGCATCGATATCACCATGTTCCAGGCCGAGGTTTATCTCTGTGAGTTCAAGCAAGCCACCAAGTATAACCAGTACCCAGGCCGAGCGTTGGACTCGGAGTTTGGGCATTACACAAAGACAGCAGAGTATTTCGGGGAATGGCCCGACTTCTTCAGAATCCGCAAAGAGTTGTATCCCTCGTGGGCATTAGGCGAGGCAAACGGCTGGAGCCAGCGCAGGGACGAGTTGGGTGGTTGCATCCCCGACCACGGCTATGTATGGAGTGACGCGATATATGATTATGAGAGAACAGCCATATCAGGACTCGCCAATCCGGTACAAAGAGATGGCCCTCTACCAGATGGGCCCAAACCTGTATGTGAGTGCCGATACGCGGAGGTTTACGCTTGAGCAGAAGATGAATGCCTTCCTGTCCAAGCGGATTCGGACGGTTGTGAACATGACTAAGAAATGCACCGATGCCGACCTCGAGATGTTCGGCAAGGTGCAGTATGTGATGGTGCGTATCAGCGATTCGTTCGATGGCATTGCGCCGGAAGACGAGAAGTTGCTGTTGGAGTGGGCAGAGGTGCTATACAGGCGCACCCTTCACGAAGGAGTGCTTGTGCATTGCTACGGCGGCGAGAACCGGAGTTGCCTGCTGGCTGGGCTGGTGCTGATGCGAGGCGGCATGACTGGCGCAGATGCAGTGGCCAAGATTCTTCAAGAGCGGCCCACGGCTCTGTATAATGAAGCCTTCAAGGACTACTTGTTGCACGCGGCTCCACAAGGCCCAGCAGTCTGATGCCTCGTTCTATGGTCTATGTCATCGGCTATCCTGGTAGCGGCAAAACCACCGCTCTGGGCAAAGCCATCACCTCGCCTGTTGCCACTGAGCGGGACAAGCCATTCAAACACATCGTATATGCCGATGGAGCCATACAGCTTGGGGCAAGCAGGGCCGCTTTTGGTGGGACAGACGCATTGCCTATGAACGTGCAACCAGCCGTCCTCAAATGGCTTCCTGCCTCTCCGGAGGAATTGATTATCGCCGAAGGCGACAGGCTAGGCAACACCAGCTTCTTCCAGGCGTTGGGAGGCTTGGGCGTTCCTCTGCGTATTGTCTTAATCGACGTGACGCCCTTGCAGGCTCGTTACCGAGCATGGCTCCGAGGGCATTCCTTCAACGAGCAGTGGTTTGCCGGAAGAATCACCAAGGTAGACAATCTCAGGCGTCGCTGGTTCCAGGATATCGAACTGGTGCACGGAGTCAAGCAAGCCGACGCTGTGGCAGAAGACCTGAGGGCTATACTCTATGGCTAACCAACAAGGCCTATCACCTACCAAGGCGCAACGCATAGCCGCCGAGACCCGTCGCTACCAGATGCTGGAACTGGCGAAAGCTGGCGCGACTGAGCGGCAGATAGCCGACACGCTCGGCGTGGCTCGCTCGCTTGTGCACCGGGAAATCAAGCGGGTGCTAGGCGACCTCGCGCAGGCGGCATCCCATACCGCTGACTCGGTGCGTGCATTGCAGATGGAGCGTTACACCACGCTCCTCAGTAGATGGTGGCCTCAGGCTCTCAACGGAGACCTTGAAGCGACGAAGATGGTGATGAGTGTCATGCACCGTATCAGCGAGATAAACGGAGTGATTCCGAAGGAGCCACTGATTAGCATCGACCAGCGTTCCATACACCTCACCGATGGCGAGGTGACATTCAGCATCGAGGCGGCAAGCAGTGACAACACAAACGGCGATTCCCAACATCTCCTATCGGAGACCCGCACTCTACGCAAAACAGGAAGCGGCGATATTCAGCCCTGAGCGTTACAGCGTAATAGAAGGGAGCACGAAATGCGGCAAGACCGTGGCCTGCATCGCGTGGATACTTGAACAGGCCATGCAGGGCCGCCCTGGTCAGGCGTTCTGGTGGGTGTCCCCAGCGTATTCGCAAGCAAAGATTGCATACCGAAGGCTGAAGCGAGGACTCCCTCAGAGCCTCTACGCCTCCAACGAGAGCGAATTGACTATCACTCTGGCCAATGGCTCGGTCATCTCTTTCCGCTCCGCTGAGAAGCCCGACAACCTCTACGGCGAAGATGTGTACTCGGCAGTGTTAGACGAGGCCACACGGATGCGCGAGGAAGCGTGGTTCGCGATACGGACAACGCTGACTGCGACGCGAGGCAAGATTCGGATTATCGGCAACGTCAAAGGCAGGCGCAACTGGGCGTACCAGCTGGCCCGTAGAGCCGAAGGCGGCGAGCCGGGATGGCACTATGCCAAGCTAACGGCGGCGGACGCTGTGGAGGCTGGTATCGTGGCCGAGGACGAGGTTGCCCAGGCTCAACGACAACTGCCGGAGGCCGTCTTCAGGGAACTGTATTTCGCGGAGCCGAGCGACGACGGCGGGAACCCGTTTGGCCAGGAGGCAATCCGGCGGTGCATTGGAGACATCAGCGGCAAGCCTCCTGTTGTCTACGGGGTTGACCTCGCCAAGTCCGTGGACTGGACGGTGGCTATTGGACTCGACGAGGATGGGGCGGTGTGCCGATTTGACCGCTACCAGTGGCCTTGGGAGGAGACCGTTCGGCGGCTCACCCAGGAGATTGGGGTGGTTCCCGCCGTTGTGGACTCCACGGGAGTGGGCGACCCCATTGTGGAGCGACTTCAGAGGGGGTTATCCAGTGTCCAGGGCTACCACTTCTCGTCCTCCAGTAAACAGAAGCTGATGGAAGGATTGGCAGTAGCCATCCAGACTCGTGAGGTGCGGTATCCTCAAGGGCCGATAGTGGCAGAGCTAGATATCTTCGCTTTCGAGTATACCAGGACAGGCGTTAGATACAGCGCACCAGACGGGACGCATGATGATTGTGTCATGGCTCTGGCCCTCGCTGTCTACGGGCGAACTGGTGCGCCTGGGGTGGGCATATGGTGACAAAGGAACTGCGATGCGAGGCATGTGGGAAACTGTTAGCAGAGAAGGCGGCGCCAGGGACGGTAATCGTTTGCCGCCGATGCAAAACTCGCAACGAGGTTTAGCATGGCGATGGATAGGGACTTGATTGAGGCGGCGGCCTGGATTGGCGAACACGGCGGTTACTGTTTCTTGACAGATGATAAGCCGTTTTCCGTTGGTCTTGCCCTGCCGGAATTTATTAGCCTCCGGCATCCCGTAATATATTTGTTGCGGCGTTACACAGAACAGTTGGAGATTTTGGTCAACCGCAGAGACGAAGGCTCGACAACAAACGAAGTTTGACGACAACCGAACGCTGATGGTATCGTAACGTCTGGTGGCCGATTCCGGTGAGTGTCCTAACCGGAGGAGGTCGCTTTTGCCGTTCTGGGACTCCTGGTTCACGAAACAAACGAACGAACTGTCAACAACTGTCCCGCTCAATATGGGCGTGGGTACGGCGTCATATCCTGACGCCAATTATGGCAACTTTGCGAGTGAGGGATACGGCAAGTCTGAGATTGTCCACGCCTGCATCCGTGAACTGGCTATCTCTGCCGCCACTCCCAAGTACCATATCACTGCGCCGTCTACTGATGGTGGCACGGTAGCGGTTGAGAGTGGCGTCCTTTATGACCTCGTAGCCAGCCCGAACCCGCACTCCGACTGGTATTCGTTCATCGAGAGATTGATTACGTTCCTGATGGTTGCTGGCAACGCCTACGCGATTAAGGAACGAGGCCGAAACGACCAAGTTTCTGCTATTTACCTGTTGCGTCCAGACCGCGTGGCGATTGTTCCAGGCGATTACGGCGCGAGAGGTTACGTCTACACAGTGAGCGGCGTTGAGTATTCCATCGACGTTCGGGATATGTGCCACCTTGCATTGCCCAATCCCAGCGGGGACATCTACGGCCTGAGTCCGCTCCACGTCTTGAGCCGCACTGTTAACCTCGACCTCAACATGACCGACTTCGCCAAGGTATATTTCCAAAATGCGGGTGTTCCCAGCGGCCTTCTGAAAGTTAAAAGGCGGCTCACCTCCCAGGAGGAAGCGTCAACCATTCGGGCGCGATGGCGTTCACAGTTTGGAGGCGGCGGCAACTTCCACAGAGTGGCAATCCTAGACGATGACGCCGAATATCAAGCGATGTCGAACTCACCGAAGGATA
>Ga0208684_1000973_pt1 | contig 16902 bp, 18 predicted proteins | sample MalvireepMed_b05_FD_184245 | JGI IMG/M metagenome (GOLD analysis project Ga0208684, IMG submission 184245) | Marine viral communities from the Global Malaspina Expedition - Malaspina viral metaG DeepMed_b05 (SPAdes) (version 2) | ecosystem: Environmental > Aquatic > Marine > Oceanic | place... | reverse complement strand
GGTAGTAGTTGACGGCGGTACCGGTGGCATCGGGATTGAGCGCGTCAGCATCGATGTCCTTGGTCAGGATGCCAAGCGCTTCATTGGTGGTGCCGATCAGCGTGGTCGAAGTGGTGTTGACCGCCAGTGTGGTGATCGAGACCAGGCCGGCGGAATCACGGTTGAAACCACCGACGATTGTCTTGGTGCCGGATGCTGCTGCACCGTCGTGGTTAAGCCAGTTTTCGCCGGAGAACGAGGCCGATTCGGAGATCGAGACCAGCTGGTTCTTCAGCTCGGTCAGTTCCTTGTCGATCTTGGTCTTGTCGACGCCTGGCTCGCGGGCTGCAACCAGCTTGGCCTTGATTTCGGAGACCACGTCGATGGCCGAGTTCATGCCGGTGTAAGCAACGTCAACCTTTGCAGCGCCGAGGCCGAGAGCGTCCTTGACAGTGGAGAGTGCCTTGTTGTCGGACCGCATGGTGGTTGCGATCGACCAGTAGGCCGAATTGTCCGCAGCGGTTTCGACGCGGTAGCCGGAAGAGACGCGGTTCTGTGTCGTCTCCATGTCGGAGTTGATCGAGCGGAGGGTGGCGAGTGCAGACATTGCTGCGGTGTTGGTCATGATGCTTGTCATGGACGTGTCCCTGTTAGACATTATTCACGGGACATGCCGGAGTTGGTTTACCGGCAATGGTGGTTAGACATCATGCCATCGCTGCTGCTAATTCCTGGATCAACGACCCACCATTTCTTGAGCCGAAAATCGTGAATTATGGTTAATGAAGAGATAACTCCGGTCTTCGAATTTTGAAGCTTTCGCGAAAAAAATGCGATCAGAAACGGTTTCCCGGCTGTCCCCGCCACGGATGATCTCGGACACATCTTCGCCCCCATCCGGCTGAGCGCCCGTCCATGCCGGGTGTGTGAAACATCGAGAAGCCGGCATCCCGCTCGGCCAACCCGATACAAATTTGGCGGCTCAGCGCTTGATCGACACTGACTTACCTGTAACCTGTGCGCCGAGGCGCGCGGGATCCTGGGGCATCCCGCCGAACAGCTGAACCTGAAGGCTGTTGACGCCGGGTGGATCGACGGAACCAAGGACGAGCTTTACGCGCTGGCTCTGGCCAACCGCGTCCAAACACTTGCCTCGTCGCCAACATTTTTTGCAATAGGAGCGTCTGCCATGGAAGCCCGAACGATAGCCCTCATGATCCTGGCGCCCTTCGCCCTGTTTTTCATCTATGCAATCATCCATGAGTATCGGCGTTACAGGTCCGAGGGGAGCGCTACATACGGGCTTGTGTACGATGAAGAAAGCGGAACCACCCACGTGACCGGGATTGTCGATGGCGAGGAAGGCTACGATCCCGAGGATTTTGATCCCGGAGACCATAACGAGCGGCAATCCAGGGACGAGGCGTAACGCGCGGCAAGGAGGTCAATACAGAAATCCGTTCGGACTTGGCCCCTTTCAGTTTCAAGCTGGGTGCCGACCATCCTCTGGTTGCCTGTCGCTCCGGCTGAAGGCCGGGCAAAACATGCACCGGTCCTGAACGTGTGGATTGGCCTCCGATCCGCTGCCCTGACTATTCCGCGGCCTCTGCCGGCCTTCGCGCCATCTTGCGCTCCGCCGGGGCGGGGCCGCTGGACGCGCGCACGATCAGCTCCACCGGCCAGATTTCCTGCACCGGCTCGCTCTCCACGCCCGAGATGATGTCGACCAGCCGCTCGCAGATGCGTGCGCCCGCGGCCCGGATCGACGAGCGGGTTGTGGTCAGCGGCACCGAAAAACTCTCGGGCTTGAGAAACGGAAACACGTCGTCATGGGTGATCACCGACACGTCGTCGGGCATTTTCAGCCCCAGCTGGTTGAGCGCCCGCACAATGCCCAGCGTGGTGAACATCGAGGCGCTGAGAACCCCGGTCGGTCGTGTTGCCGGATCTGCATCGCGGAACAGTGCATTGGCGATCCGGTAGCCGTTTTCCTCGTTCATCGCCGCCGAATGGTGCTGCAGGGTTTCGGTCGCCAATCCGCGCGCCGCCATCGCCCGCCTGACACCGTCGAGCCGGTGCACGGCAAAGGAGAAATCGGTGTCGCCATTGATGAAGGCCAGGCGCTGATGCCCCAGCTGCAGGAGCAGCCGCGTCGCATCGTGAAACGCACCTTCATTGTCGATGTCGACAAAGGCATAGCCGTCCACCGGCTTCAACGCCCGTCCATGCGCCAGAAACGGAATTCCCAGCTCCCGCACCAGCGCGATCCGCTGCTCGTCATTGCGCATCGAGGACAGGTAGACCCCGTCCACCGAGCGGCTGGCGGCAATGCGGCGATAGGCTTCGCTCTCCCGCTCATAGGGCGCGGGTGTCAGCGACAGATCGACGTCCCGGGTCAGCGCATGCTCGCCCATGCCTGACAGGAACTCGACGAAGTGCGGATCGAGATCGACATTGCGGCCCACCGGCAGCACGTAACCGATCGAGCCGGCGCGCCCCGTGGCCAGCTTGCGGGCGTTCGAGTTGGGCTTGTACCCATGCCGTTGCGCCGTTTCCAGTACGCGCTTGCGGGTGTGCTCGCTGACTTCCGGATAGCCGTTGAGCGCGCGCGAGACCGTGGTCTGCGACAATTCAAGCAACGCTGACAGCTGTTTCAGGTTCACGACAAAACGGTCCGTTTCATTCAAAGCGCTTTGGGAAACTGAACATCAGGCAGCCGACGCCAACCCTTCCCAAGTGCATCATCTAATCCCAGCTTTGCCTTGGGCAAAAGCGAAATCGATACGAGTGCATTGCGAAAAGCTGCTGCAACGCAGCAATATTGGGCAACTTCGTCGCGGCATGCGGAAATCCACCGTTTGCCTGAAACTTTGAGCTTGACTCGAGCCGGTACTCGTAATCCTGTGAAGGCAAGCCAAAGCGCTTTGAAATCACATGGCCTTGGCTGGGAAAGTCCGTTTCGTTTGATGGGAAGGCCAGACACTGGCCCGGAGGAAAATTGATGAAAAAACTGTTTTTGATGAGCGCGGCGGCTGCTGCGCTGACGCTGGGCTCGGCCCATGCCGCCGATCTCAAGTTCACCCCCGGCGAGGGCGATTTCAACTGGGAGAGCTATGAGGCGCTGAAATCCACCCAGCTCGATGGCGAGGAAGTCACTGTCTTCGGTCCATGGCTCGGGCCCGACCAGGAATTTGCCGAATCCGTGCTCGCCTATTTTGCCGAAGCTACAGGCGCCGATGTCAAATATGTCGGTTCCGACAGTTTCGAACAGCAGATCATGATCGACGCCGAGGCCGGTTCCGCTCCCAACATCGCGGTGTTCCCGCAGCCCGGCCTTGCCGCCGACATGGCCAAGCGCGGTTTTCTCTCGCCGCTGCCTGAAGGTACTGGCGACTGGGTCAAGGAAAACTACGCCGCCGGCCAGTCCTGGGTTGATCTGGGCACCTATGCCGGCCAGGACGGCAGCGAAAATCTCTACGGCTTCTTCTACAAGGTCGATGTGAAGTCGCTGGTCTGGTACATCCCGGAAAATTTTGAGGATGCCGGCTACGAGATCCCCGAGACCATGGAAGACCTCAAGGCGCTGACCGAACAGATCGCAGCCGATGGGGAAACGCCCTGGTGCATCGGTCTGGGCTCGGGCGGCGCCACCGGCTGGCCTGCGACCGACTGGGTCGAGGACATGATGCTGCGCACCCAGTCGCCCGACGTCTATGACAAGTGGGTTTCCAACGAAATCAAGTTCACCGATCCTGCTGTCATTGGCGCGATCGAGGAATTCGGCTGGTTCGCCCGCAACGATGCCCATGTCGCCGGTGGCGCGGGCGCAGTTGCCACAACCGATTTCCGCGACAGCCCGAAGGGTCTCTTCTCTTCGCCGCCGCAGTGCTACATGCACCATCAGGCCTCCTTCATCCCGGCCTTCTTCCCCGAAGGGACCCAGGTCGGCACCGATGCGGATTTCTTCTACATGCCCGCCTATGAAGGCAAGGATCTCGGCAAGCCGGTTCTTGGCGCCGGCACGCTCTGGGCCATCACCAAGGACAGCCCTGGCGCCCAGGCCCTGATCAAGTTCCTGCAGTCGCCGATCGCGCATGAGATCTGGATGGCGCAGAAGGGCTTCCTGACACCTTACAAGGCGGTCAACACCGACGTGTTCTCCGATCCGACGCTGAAGAAGATGAACGATGTTCTCTTGGGCGCCACCACCTTCCGCTTCGACGCATCCGACCTGATGCCCGGCGGTGTCGGCGCAGGGTCGTTCTGGACCGGCATGGTCGATTACACCGGTGGCCGGTCTGCCGAAGAGGTGGCCGACGCGATCCAGAAGTCCTGGGACTCGCTGAAGTAACCACCCGCACGGAACTGGAGATCCCGGCCTGTTGCCGGGGTCTCCCACTTTGAAATGTCTTTGGGGGGACCACCATGCATCCGGCACTTCAGGGCTTGATCACCATCATCGTCGGCGTCGGCGGATGCGTTGGCTATTTCTATTTCTCCAATCAGTTCCTCGACAGGGTGCTGTTTCCCGCCACCGGCAAGCATGCCGGACGCAACATCAACCGGGCCAACCAGATCCGGCCCTGGCTGTTCCTGTTCCCCGCGCTTTTCGCGCTCGGCCTCTATCTCGCCTATCCGGTCTTTGCCACGCTCTGGCTCTCGGTCACCGACCGCGATGCCGGCGGCGCCTTTGTCGGTCTTGCCAATTACAGCCAGATGTTCGGTGAACCCAAGTTCTGGGAAGCCATGACCAACAACATGCTGTGGCTGATCATTGTTCCCGCATTCTCCACCGGCTTCGGCCTGCTTGCAGCCCAGCTCACCGACCGCATTTCCTGGGGCGGCATCGCCAAGTCGCTGATCTTCATGCCGATGGCGATCTCCTTTGTCGGCGCCGCGGTGATCTGGAAGCTGGTCTACGACACAAGGCCGGTCGGCCAGGATCAGATCGGCGTGCTCAATGCCGTCTGGCTGAGCTTCGATGGCGGCGTCTGGTCGGTGTTCGTGCTCAAGTTTGTGCCCATCGCGCTGGTCGCCATCTTCGCCGCCTTCATGGCGTTCGTCATCTACCAGACATTGCGCCCGGTGATCGGCCGTGAGAAGGGCCATGGCGAGACGCACTGGTGGGGCTATGTCCTGCGCGGTATCCTGAGCCTCGCCGCGGCCTGGATGCTGTGGCTGTCGCTGGGGTCGATCCTGTCGCTGTTTTCGGCATCGCTGCCCTATGGCGAGCCGCAGACATGGCTGACGATCCCGTTCTGGAACTCGATCTTCCTGATGGTGGTGCTGGTCTGGATCCAGACCGGTTTTGCCATGGTGATCCTGTCGGCGGCGCTGCGCGGCATTCCAGAGGAAACCATCGAGGCGGCGGTCATTGACGGCGCAAACCCGTTCCAGATCTTCTTCAAGATCAAGGTGCCGCAGATCATGAGCACCATCGTCGTGGTCTGGACCACCATCACCATCGTCGTGCTCAAGGTCTTCGACATCGTCTTTGCCATGACCAACGGGCAATGGGAAACCCAGGTTCTGGCCAACTACATGTATGACAAGCTGTTCCGCGCCAATGACTGGGGCGTCGGTTCGGCAAGCGCCATGATCATCATGTTGCTGGTGACGCCGATCCTCGCCTGGAACGTCTACAACGCCCGCAAAGAAACGCGCTGAGGGAGGCGACAGATGCACGTATCCTCGAAAAAATCGCCTCTCACCTGGGCCGTCCACATTTCGGTCGTGGCGCTGGTCGCGCTCTGGCTGTTCCCGACCGTCGGCCTCTTCGTCTCCTCCTTCCGCACCGCCGACCAGATCGCCAACACCGGCTGGTGGAAGGCACTCTTCACCCAGGAACGCCAGGCGCCGGCCATCCGCATCGCCGGCAACGAGGAAGAGATTGACGGCCAGTTCGTCATCGCCGGCAATTTGTTTGAAAGCGACGAGGTCGAGATCAGCAAATGGGGCACCAGCTCGCGCGCGCCCGAGGCCTATGCGCCAGGCGACAGCGTCGATGTCGGCGACGGCGCCAGCCTGACGGTCGCAGCCGATGGCGCCTTCCGCCTGTCCGCACCTCAGAGCTTTGGCGACAGCCGCCTGCCGCGGGTCTTCACCACCGCCACGCGGCCGCCGGAATTCACGCTGGAAAACTACCGGTTCGTGCTGTTTGATCCCGGCAACCGCGAGGGCATGGCCAGGGCTTTCTTCAACACGCTGACGGTGACCATTCCCGCCACCATCATCCCGATCGTCATCGCCGCCTTCGCCGCCTACGCGCTGGCCTGGATGCGGTTTCCCGGTCGCTCGCTGCTCATTGCCGCCGTGGTCGGCCTTCTCGTGGTGCCGTTGCAGCTGGCGCTGATTCCGCTGCTCAGGCTGCACAACGAGATCGGCATCGGCAAGGGTTATCTCGGCGTCTGGCTGGCCCATACCGGCTTCGGCCTGCCGCTGGCGATCTACCTGCTGCGCAACTACATGGTCGGCCTGCCGCGCGACATCATCGAGAACGCCCGCGTTGACGGCGCCACCGATTTCCAGATCTTCGTCAAGATCATCCTGCCATTGTCGTTTCCGGCGCTGGCATCTTTTGCCATTTTTCAGTTTCTCTGGACCTGGAATGATCTCCTTGTCGCACTAGTCTTCCTGATTGATTCGACGGGTGAAACCACGGTGATGACCAAGCAGATCGTCGAGCTGCTGGGCACGCGTGGCGGCAACTGGGAAATTCTCGCGACTTCGGCCTTCGTGTCGATCGCCGTGCCGCTGGTGGTCTTTTTCGCCATGCAGAAATATCTCGTGCGCGGCCTGCTGGCCGGCTCAGTCAAATAACGAGGCCTTTATGAAAACCATGACTCTTGCCGGCAAGCGGCTGCAAACCGGCACCGAGATGGTCCCTGATGCCGACTGGTGGCGCGGTGGCGTCATCTATCAGGTCTATCCGCGCTCCTACCAGGACACCTCGGGTGACGGCATCGGCGACCTGATCGGCATTGCCGAGCGGATCGGCTACATCGCCTCGCTCGGCGTCGACGCCATCTGGATCTCGCCGTTCTTCACCTCGCCGATGAAGGATTTCGGCTACGACGTCTCCGACTACACCAATGTCGATCCGATGTTCGGCACCCTGGGTGATTTCGATCACCTGGTCCGGGTCGCCCATGACCACGGCATCCGCATCATCATCGATCTGGTGCTGTCGCACTCTTCCGATCTGCATCCCTGGTTTGTCGAAAGCCGGATGGACCGGGAAAACCCAAAGGCCGACTGGTATGTCTGGGCCGAACCCAAGCCCGACGGCACGCCGCCCACCAACTGGCTGTCGATTTTCGGCGGCTCGGCATGGGAGTGGGACGGCAAGCGCGAGCAGTATTACCTGCACAATTTTCTCACCTCGCAGCCCGATCTCAACTTCCACAATCCGGAGGTTCAGGAAGCCCTGCTCGACGTGGTGCGCTTCTGGCTTGATCGCGGCGTCGACGGCTTCCGCCTCGACACCATCAATTTCTATTTTCATGACCAGGAGCTGCGCGACAACCCGCCGCTGGCTAGGGAGCTGCGCAACGATTCCATCGCGCCCGCGATCAACCCCTACAATCACCAGCTCCACGTCTACGACAAGAACCGGCCGGAGAATATCGACTTCCTCAAGCGGTTCCGCGCGCTGCTCGATGAGTATCCCGGCACCACGGCCGTGGGCGAGGTGGGCGATGCCCAGATCGGACTGCAGATCGTCGCCGATTACACCTCCGGCCATGACAAGATGCACATGTGCTATGCCTTCGAGTTCCTCTCCGGCGTGCCGATCACGGTTGAGCGCGTCCGCACCGTGATGACCGATTTCATGACCGCGGCGCCTGAAGGCTGGGCCTGCTGGGCCTTTTCCAACCATGATGTCGTGCGTCATGCCACGCGCTGGGGCGACAATGTCAATGACCGGGAACGCTATCTGCGGCTGCTCGCAGGCCTGATCATCTCGCTGCGCGGATCGATCTGCCTCTATCAGGGCGAAGAGCTGGGCCTGACCGAAGCCGACCTTGCGTTTGAAGATCTGCAGGATCCCTACGGCATCCAGTTCTGGCCCGACTTCAAGGGCCGCGACGGCTGCCGCACGCCGATGGTCTGGTCCGAACACGAGCAAAGTGCCGGTTTCACCAACGGCCAGCCCTGGCTTCCGATCCCGCCCGAACACCGCCATCTCGCCGTCGAGACGCAGGATCATGTTCAGGCCTCGATGCTCAACCATTACCGCCGTCTGCTGGCCTTCCGTCACGCGCACCCGGCGCTGGTCAAGGGCACTCTCGAGTTCGTCGAGACCGGCGATGCGGTGCTTTCGATGATCCGCCGGTTTGGCGACGAGGCCATCTTCTGTGCCTTCAATCTGAGCGAGGAAATCCAGGTCATCGAGCGCCCCGAGGGCGAACTCGACCTGCTTGAGGGACACGGATACTCCGGGTTCCTGCGTCCAGACACGATCGAAATATCACCGTATGATGCTTTTTTCGCCAGGCTGGGGTGAGGCCAATTCAGGCGTTGAGGGAGGAGAGAACATGGCCGGTTTGAAACTTGAGGGCCTGAAAAAGTCCTACGGCGCTGTCGAGGTGATCCACGGCGTCGATCTCGAAATTGCCCAGGGCGAGTTCATCGTGTTCGTCGGCCCGTCGGGCTGCGGCAAGTCCACCTTGCTGCGCATGATCGCAGGCCTCGAGGAGATCAGCGGTGGCACCCTGGAGATCGACGGGATGGTGGTCAATGACGTACCGCCTTCCAAGCGCGGCATCGCCATGGTGTTCCAGTCCTATGCGCTCTATCCGCACATGACCGTCTACGACAACATGGCCTTCGGCCTGCGCATCGCCGGTCAGAGCAACGAGGAAATCGACCGCCGGGTGCAATCCGCCGCCGAGATCCTTCAGCTCGGCCCGTATCTCGACCGTCTGCCCAAGGCGCTCTCGGGCGGTCAGCGCCAGCGCGTCGCCATCGGCCGTGCCATCTGCCGCGATCCGAAAGTCTTCCTGTTCGACGAGCCGCTGTCCAACCTCGATGCCGCCCTGCGCGTCGCCACCCGCATCGAGATCGCCAAGCTCAATGAATCGATGCCCGAAACCACCATGATCTACGTCACCCACGACCAGGTCGAAGCAATGACCCTTGCAGACCGGATTGTCGTGCTTTCGGCGGGTTACATCGAGCAGGTCGGCCCGCCGATGGAGCTCTATGACCGGCCGAAAAACCTCTTCGTTGCCCAGTTCATCGGTTCTCCGGCGATGAACATCATCCCCGGCACGCTCGAAAAGACCGGCGCCAGCGCCACACTGGCTTTCGCCAATGGCAAGTCGGTCGACACCGGCATTGCCGTTCCTGACAGCGATCACGGCAAGCCTGCCTCCTTCGGCGTCCGGCCGGAGGATCTGGTCGCCACCTCGAGCGACGACTTCCTGTTCGAGGGCACCGTGTCGATCGTCGAGGCGCTGGGCGAAGTGACGCTGATCTATGTCGATGATCTGACCGAGGGCGAGCCGATCATCGCCAAGATGGCCGGCCATCAAAAGGTGAGCCGCGGCGACAAGCTGCGCTTCACCGCAGACAGGGCCAAGCTGCATCTGTTTGATGCCGAGGGCAACAGCTACCGCTTCACCCATCCCGCCGCCTGATCGCTCTGCCGCCCTTCGCCTTGATCAAACGACAAGAACCCCGGCCTTTCGGTCGGGGTTCTTGCGTTTGACGCCTGAGCTGATCTCAGGAGAGGGATGAAGCCGGTTGGGAGGGGGAGGGCCGGCCTCATCCTGTCGTCATGACCTTAGTGTTCGTAGAGGCGTTCCTGCATCTGGGCAGGCTTCTCGCTGCGCTCGAACGAAGCGGTAGCGGTGTAGTCGACGCCGGACTTGGCTTCGTAGCCCTGCGTGTTGCTGTAGTCGGGAACGACGCCGGCGACGCGGGCAGGCTGGCCGCTGATGTTCGGGCCGCGCTGGAAGCCGTCTTCGGCCTGGGCTGCGGTGAAGGCGCCGGTGGAAGCGGCAAATGCGAGGCTGAGTGCGATGAGTGTCTTGTTCATGGTCTTGGTCCTTTGAATTTCGGTTTGTCAGTGGGGCGTGCGACCGGTTGATCGCTCGAGCCCCGGGGAGAGGCAGGATGAAGCCGGTTGGGAGGAGGTCCGGCTTCATCCAGGTGTCACGCTGTTAGTGAGCGTAGAGGCGTTCCTGCATCTGCTCGGACATTGGCGCGGTCTGCGGAGCGCTGTTGACCGATGCGGTGGCGGTGTAGTCGACACCGGACTTGGCGCCGTCGAAATCGGTGACAACGCCGGCGACGAAGATCGGCTGGCTGTTGTTGTTCGGAGCCAGCTGGAAGCCGTCTTCGGCCTGGGCTGCGGTGAAGGCGCCGGTGGAAGCGGCAAATGCGAGGCTGAGTGCGATGAGTGTCTTGTTCATGATCGTGGTCCTTTGAATGTCGTGTTGATTTCGAAGTCGGAGTGCAGAACGCGGGCGGATCAGTTTTTGTTCCATCGCCCTTGGCTGCGGGGTGAATGCTTGCGGGGCGGATGAAGCCGGCTGGAGGTGCCCGGCTTCATCCTGTCAGGTCTTAGTGGCCGTAGAGGAAGTCGACATTGACGGCCGGCTTTTCGTTGCGGTCGACCGAAGCGGTTGCGGTGTAGTCGACACCGGACTTGGCTTCGTAGCCCTGCGTGTTGCCGTAGTCGGTGACGACACCTGCGACGAAGTTGGGCTGGCCGCTGATGTTCGGGCCGCGCTGGAAGCCGTCTTCGGCCTGGGCTGCGGTGAAGGCGCCGGTGGAAGCGGCGAAGGCGAGGCTCAGTGCGATAAGTGTCTTGTTCATGGTCGTGTTCCTTTTGTGTTTGTGTCTGTGTTGTCTTCAATCTGGTTTGAAACGGCGGCCCGGTGATCCTGTGTGGATCGGCGTTCCGGGTTGCGCCGTTCGATGAGTTAGAGATAGGCCTGCCGCAGATGACTTGCGAACCACAGCCGCGTGAACGCTGCGTGCAGGATGTGTGATCGGAGGGAAAATGCAGCCGCCGGTGAAACTTTTTAAATCGTGCGATATCAAAGAGATGGCGCACGTACGACCCTGAAACACCGGCTTCGGCGTCAACCGCCACGAGCCTGCAGCGTTCACAATTTGGTGCTCTTCACCTCGCCGAAACCGCGCAAATCCGGGCTTCCCGAAAAGCGAAAAAAATCGCCTCGACCGGACAGTTTTTGCATTGCGGCAACGCGATCGCGCCCGTTTTCACACCTGATCACGAAACCCGTGATCGACGACGACCGGATGTGATCGAAATTCGCGCTGGCTTGCGCGTCGACCGGCACGGTTCAGACACTGAAGCCGGTGTTCAAGTGCTGGCGGTCGAGATTGCAGGGCGGGCCGCGGGGCGTGCGCGAGGCACGCGCTTCCTGTCGTAACGCAAACAACCACACTTGATCCGGGCCGGCCATGCGAGAGCGGATGGCGGCAGGCTACTGCAGCGCAAGCACCGAAGCGGGAACGATCTCGCATTTCAACCTGGTCATGGCCAGGCCGCGTCCGAGGCTTTCAAGCGACTGTCCAGACCTGGCATTGGCAATGGCCTGGCTTTTCGGGATCAGCACGCCGTGCTCAAGGGCGAACAGGCGGCGGCGGAAACGCTGCAGAAAGGGCAAGCGGTATTCCCGGGACGGACGCATCCGCGCTGACATCTGCCCGTTATTCATGTGCTGGCCAATATGATCCACCCAGCCAAGCAGCGGCCTTGCACCCGGTTCGATCAGCAACAGCCAATCGCCACGGGCAGAGCGCACGACCTCACGCAGATCCGGATCATCCAGGAAGCGGCAACCGGCCGCATCGGCCAGCAAAGCGGTGTTGTCCCGCGATCCCCGGTCAAGAATGACAACTTCGGCAACCAGGCCTTCCACGGCGCCATGGACAAGGGCGGCGAGTGTGACAGCCAGGGCATTCTCCTGGTCCTTGCATTCAATCAAAACACTGATCATGGCCCCCTTTTAGTTCATGTGTGACGGTTGCGCCAGATGTCCGACCGTCTGCTCTCCGGCGGCTTATCAACAGGCTGTTCGTATTAGTTCTTGCTTTGTTCCATTTCTTGAGCTAGGAATATAATCACGATCACCGACCGCTTCCAACTCACTCCCGGTGTTCATGGAGGTTTCATGCCGAGCCTTGCAACTTTGAAACAGACTGCCCTGGCTCCCGCATTGGGAGCAGCCGAAGCCGATGCGCTGATGTCGGCAAGCGGCGTGCGGATTGCCGATGAGCGGGTGCGCGGTCGCGGCGCCGGTCTGAACATGTCGGGCCGTTTCGAGGTCAATACGCGCGAGGTCTTTGACGATGGCTGGAGCAGCCTTGAGGATCTGGCGCCGTTCAAGACCGAAGTGCAGGTGGAAAAACCGCGCACGGTCATCACCCGCAACCAATCCCCTGACCTGTCCTTTGACCGGTCGATCAATCCCTATCGTGGCTGCGAGCATGGCTGTGTCTACTGCTTTGCCCGGCCGACCCATGCCTATATGGGCCTGTCGGCAGGGGTGGACTTCGAGGCGCGGCTGTTCGCCAAGCCGGACGCGCCGCGGCTGCTGGAACGGGAATTGTCGCGGCCGGGCTACAAGGTTCAGCCGATCGCCATCGGCACCAACACTGACCCCTATCAGCCGGTCGAGAAACAATGGCGCATCATGCGGCAATTGCTTGAGGTGCTGGAAGCGGCGGGACATCCGGTCGGCATCGTCACCAAGTCAGCGCTGGTGATGCGCGACATCGACATCCTGTCACGCATGGCCTCGAAAGGCCTGGCGCGGGTGGCACTCTCGGTGACCACGCTCGACCGCAAGCTGGCGCGCACCATGGAGCCGCGCGCAGCGACGCCTGAGCGCCGGCTTGAGGCCATGCGCGCACTCTCCGAAGCCGGTATTCCGGTCTCCGTGATGGCAGCGCCTGTTATCCCGGGCCTCAATGATCACGAGCTTGAGCGCATTCTGGATTCGGCCAAGGCCGCTGGCGCGGATGCGGCAGGCTATGTCATGCTGCGGCTGCCGATTGAAGTCAGCCCGCTGTTCAGGGACTGGTTGCTCAGGCACTACCCTGACCGCTATCGCCACGTCATGTCGCTGATCCGGTCGATGCGCGGCGGCAAGGATTATGACGCCGAGTTCTCCAAGCGGATGCGCGGCACCGGGCCCTATGCCTGGCAGATTGCCCGCCGCTTCGAACTCACAGCAAAGCGGCTCGGGCTGAACATGCGCAAAGCGCCATTGAGAACTGACCACTTCGTCGCTCCCCTTGGCGAAGGCGTTCAGTTGAGCCTGCTGTAAGCCCCGTCAGCGCCCGGATCTGTGCATCAAGGCGCCGAGATGGAAGAGAGCTCCAGAGACCGAACAGCGCTGTGTGCCGCCGTTGCGGATGGCGCTGTCAGAAAACCGGACCGTGCCCCGCCCCATAATGCGGTCCGGCGTCCGTGCGGCAATCCGTCCCCCGCCGCCGGACCTTGCAGAGGATCGGGCGGGTGTGCGAGCTTCGCCGCAACATGGCTCGTACCCCGCCCGATTCGCTGTTTCCCGATTATCCTGCGATACCCGATTATCGCTTTGAGCAGCACTGTGTCCAAAGCGGGTTTCAGCTGGTCGCAGGACTCGATGAAGCCGGGCGCGGCCCACTCGCCGGACCTGTGGTCGCTGCTGCGGTTATTCTCGACCCGGCCTCTATCCCCGAAGGGCTTGACGATTCCAAAGCCTTGACGGCTGCCCGGCGGGCGCGGCTGTTTGACCAGATCATGGCCTCGGCGCAGGTTTCCGTTGCCAGCGCATCCGCGCGTGAAATCGAGGCGACCGATATCAGGGCTGCAAGTCTTGCGGCGATGCGGCGCGCATTGTGTGCACTCCCGGTCAGGGCCGACTACGCGCTGGTGGATGGACGGGACGTGCCCGTGGGGCTGCACTGCCCGGCACGCGCCTTGGTCAAGGGCGATGCCCGCTCGCTGTCGATCGCAGCTGCCTCGATCGTGGCCAAGGTGACACGGGACCGGCTGATGATGCGTGCCGCGACCGTTTACCCCGTCTATGGCTTCGACAAGCACAAGGGTTATGGTGCCAAGCGGCATCTCAAGGCCATCGCCGATGACGGCCCTTGCCCCCTGCACAGGATGACCTTCCGGCCGATGCGCAAGGGCTGAGCCCGGAGATTGCTGCATTGCCTGGAGCGACTGATCGCACCCCAGTGCAGGATACAAAAAAGGCCGGGAGACGATCCCGGCCTTTTTTGCGTTCACTGAGGAAAGCTCAGTTGAGACGTGTCTTCAGCTCGCCGAGCGAAGCCTTGAACAGCTCGCCGGATGCCTTGCTGTCAACCTTGTCACCGATCAGCCTTTCAGCTGCAACGATCGCCAGATCAACCGCGGAGGCCCGAACCTCGTTGATGGCATCGACTTCGGCCTGACGGATCTTCTGTTCAGCCATCGCGGTGCGGCGGCTGACATAGTCTTCGGTCTTGGCCTTGGCTTCCTCGCGCAACACGGCGGCTTCCTTTTCTGCAGCGCTGAGAATGCTCTCGGCTTCAGATTCGGCTTCCTTGCGCTTTCGCTGGTACTCGGCAAGCAGTTGCTGGGCTTCTTCGCGCAGCTTCTTTGCTTCCTCGAGCTCATTGCGGATCTGGTCAGCGCGCTTGTCGAGTGCGCCGGCGATCATCGCAGGCACCTTCACATAGACGATGATGCCCAGAAAGATGATGAGACCAATAAATGCCCAGAATGTAGCGTCCATGAACGTCTCCCCTGCTTACTTGCCGGATGCAGCGCGGATCGCCGCAGCGACCTCGGCTTTGGTCACGGTGCCGCCAAGAAGATGCTTGACCACATCGGTGGCGGCATCCCCGGCAATGGTGTCGACGTCGGCCAGTGCCTTGGTCTTGATGGCTGTGATGCTTTTCTCTGCATCGGCCATCTTGGCACCCAGCTCCGCCTCGGTCGTCGCCCGCTCTGCTTCCGCAGCGGCCTTGGCCTTCTCACGCGCTGTCTCGGCAATCGCCGATGCTTTCTTGCGTGCATCCGCCAGTTCCTGCTCATAGGCAGCAATGGCGTTGTCAGCCTCTTCCTTCAGGCGATTGGCCTCATCGAGATCCTGCGCGATCCGGTCACGCCGGTGCTCCAGAATGCCGCCGATGCGAGGCACAATGACCTTGGACATGAGCAGATAGAACAAGCCGAAGGTGATCGCCAGCCACAACAGCTGCGATGCGAAGGTCGATGAATCGAAGGGCGGAAAAACACCGCTCGCGTGGGCATCGCCCTCGTGTGCGCCGGTTTCCGAATTGGTCCCTTCGGTGGGGTTGGACTGGGCATAAGCCGTGGTCACAACAAACATGGTCACCTCCAGATGAAATGCCACGCCAGATTATCCGGCGTGGCAAACCTAACTCTCGTTCGTCGATTAGACGGCGAAGAGGAGAAGGAGCGCGACGAGCAGCGAGAAGATGCCCAAAGCTTCGGTCACGGCAAAGCCGAAGATCAAACGGCCGAACTGGCCGTCAGCAGCCGACGGATTGCGCAGAGCGCCTGCCAGGTAGCTGCCGAAGATGTTGCCCAGGCCAATGCCTGCGCCGCCCATGCCGAGACATGCGATGCCGGCGCCGATGTACTTTGCTGCTTCTGCTTCCATGATAAAACTCCTTTGGAATGGGATGGATGCGATTTTGGTGGCGGCGAACCGCCGGTGACTGGATCCTAGTGGCCGGGATGCAGGGCGTCGTTGAGGTACATGCAAGTCAGCACCGCAAAGACGTAGGCCTGAAGAAAGGCAACAAGGAATTCGAGACCTGTCAGCGCCACGGTCATGGCCAGCGGCAGTATCGCCGTCCCGATGCCAAGCGCACCCATGCTGCCGAGCGATGCGACAAAGCCGGCGAACACTTTCAGCGTGATGTGACCGGCCAGCATGTTGGCGAACAGACGCACGGACAGGCTGATCGGACGGGACAGGAAGGAAATGACTTCAATCATCACCACCAGCGGCATCAGAATGCCTGGAACGCCGGAAGGAACGAAGAGATTGAGGAAGTGCAGTCCGTGCTTCCAGAAACCGTAGACCACCACGGTGCCGATGACGAGCATGGCAAGCGCGAAGGTGACGATGAGGTGGCTGGTCACGGTGAAGAAATAGGGGAACATGCCGATGAGGTTTGCCACCAGGACAAACATGAACAGCGAGAACACCATCGGGAAGAACCGCATGCCCTGCGATCCGGCTCCGTCACGCAGCATTGATGCCACGAATTCATAGGACATTTCCGAGATCGACTGCAGACGGGAAGGAACCAGCCCGCGGTTGGCAGTGGTCAGAAACAGGAACCCGGCGGCAACAGCGACGGTGCCGACCATGAACAGCGACGAATTGGTGAACGACAAGTCCAGCCCGCCGATTTCGATGGGAACAAGCTTGCTGATCTGGAACTGGTGAATCGGATCGTTTGACACCTAAAACCTCTTTTTCGCCATCCGGTCGAGCCGGATATTAATTCCCGTCGTCTTCGCCACGCGCTCCGGACTTGCCAGACCCGCCAGACCCTGGCTGGGCGACCGCCCCGGTCGAGCGCAAAACATTCAACACCCCGGCACAGAAGCCGAGCAGCAGAAATACAATCAGTCCCCAAGGCGACGTGCCCAAGAATCGATCGAACATATACCCCAGTATCACTCCAACGACCACGCCGGCGATGAACTCGCTCGACAATTTGACCGCCAGTGCATACCCCTTCGATGCTTCCCTGCTGGATCCGCCTTCGGGTTCCACCTTGCGGCGGGCTGAAAGTTCGGCATCCAGGCGCTTTCGACGGGCGTCCAGGTTTTCCGACCGGGCTGCATCCGTGTCACCGCCATTGCCCGGAGCATCCGGGCCGCCAGAACCGCGCTTTTCATCCATGGATGCGCCCCCTGAC
>Ga0208684_1000967_pt1 | contig 16988 bp, 11 predicted proteins | sample MalvireepMed_b05_FD_184245 | JGI IMG/M metagenome (GOLD analysis project Ga0208684, IMG submission 184245) | Marine viral communities from the Global Malaspina Expedition - Malaspina viral metaG DeepMed_b05 (SPAdes) (version 2) | ecosystem: Environmental > Aquatic > Marine > Oceanic | place... | reverse complement strand
ACAACGTTCAGATGACCGCAACCCTCATTGCACCGATCGCAATGGACGAAGGTCTGCGTTTCGCAATCCGTGAAGGCGGTCGTACCGTCGGCGCGGGCGTTGTTGCCAAGATCATCGAATAATTTTTGAGATTTTGCACGATTGAGTGCTTGATCTTGGATGTGCGGGCGGCTATAACCCGCCCGCACACCCCGCCACCCGGGCGGGACTTAGTCAGAAAGAAGATAAGCTTTTCAACTTTCTGATGCCTTGTAGGAGTGTAGCTCAGTTGGTAGAGCATCGGTCTCCAAAACCGAGTGTCGGGGGTTCGAGTCCCTCCTCTCCTGCCAATTTTTTCCGGGTTGTGAAATAAAGCATTAGAAAGCGGTGTAACCCCGACAATGGCTAAAACGTCGCCAGCACAATTCGTACAGCAGGTCCGCACCGAGGCAAAAAAAGTCTCGTGGCCGTCCCGTAAGGAAACGACTGTTTCGACCATCATGGTTTTCGTGATGGTTGCTCTTGCGTCGATTTTCTTCTTTGTTGTCGATCAGCTCCTCGCATGGGGTGTTAAGCTGGTCTTTGGTGTTGGGGGTTAAGTCATGGCGCATCGCTGGTACGTATTGCACGTTCACTCCGGTTTTGAGAAAAAGGTCGCCCAGTCGATCCGCGAACAGGCCATCAAGAAAGGCTTGGAAGGCGAGATCGAGGAAGTACTGGTCCCGACCGAGGAAACTGTCGAGGTGCGTCGCGGTACCAAGGTCAATGCCGAGCGGAAGTTTTTCCCGGGCTATGTCCTGCTGAAGATGGATCTCACCGACGAAAGCTGGCATCTGGTCAAGAACACCGCCAAGGTTACCGATTTCCTCGGCAGCCGCGGCAAGCCGATGCCGATTTCCGAAAAGGAGGCTCAACACATTCTGCATCAGGTGCAGGAAGGTGTTGATCGTCCGAAGCCGACCATCGCATTCGATATCGGCGAGGAAGTACGCGTTTCCGACGGTCCGTTTGCATCGTTTAACGGTATTGTCGAAGGGGTTGATGAAGAACGTGCGCGCCTGAAGGTGTCTGTTTCGATCTTCGGTCGTTCAACTCCGGTCGAGCTGGAATACACCCAGGTCGAGAAGCTTTAAAAAAACGATCTTGAAAATTTAAGTCGCTGCCTGTATACGCAGGCAGCAATCAAGGCGCGGGAGGTCAGCCATGGCCGGACCGCGCGCTTCTTTAAGAGGTACTCTAATGGCGAAGAAAATCGACGGCTATCTTAAGCTGCAGATTCCCGCCGGCAAAGCCAATCCGTCGCCGCCTGTCGGCCCGGCTCTTGGTCAGCGCGGCGTGAACATCATGGAATTCTGCAAGGCGTTCAACGCAGCGACCCAGCAGATGGAACCTGGTATGCCGATTCCGGTCGTCATCACCGTTTATTCCGACCGTTCCTTCTCCTTCATCACCAAAACCCCGCCGGCATCCTACTTCCTGAAAAAGGCAGCAGGCATCGCCAAGGGTTCCGGTACCACCGGTAAAGGTTATGTTGGTAAAGTAACCAAAGCACAGGTCAAAGAAATCGCAGAAGCCAAAATGGCTGACCTCAACGCATTTGACGTTGATGGCGCGATGGCAATGATCGAGGGCTCTGCCCGTGCGATGGGTCTCGAGGTTGTGGAGTAAGACGATGGCCAAGACTGGTAAACGCCTTGCCCAGGCCTATGAGGGCATCGACCGTAACACCCAGTACGAACTTGCAGCTGCTGTGAAGCTCGTCAAAGAAGGTGCAAAAGCCAAATTCGATGAAACCATCGAAATGGCGATGAACCTTGGTGTTGATCCGCGTCACGCTGACCAGATGGTCCGTGGTGTTGTCTCCCTGCCGCATGGTACCGGTAAAACCATGCGCGTTGCTGTCTTCGCAAAAGAAGCCAAAGCAGAAGAAGCCCAGAAAGCTGGTGCAGACGCTGTTGGCGCCGAAGACCTGATGGAAGCAATGCAGAAAGGCGATCTGAACTATGATCGCGTTATTGCAACCCCGGACATGATGGCTGTTGTCGGCCGTCTCGGTAAGGTTCTTGGCCCGCGCGGCCTGATGCCGAACCCGAAACTCGGCACCGTTACCATGGATGTTGCGACCGCCGTATCCGACGCAAAAGCTGGCCAGGTCCAGTTCCGCGCCGAGAAGAACGGTATCGTTCATGCAGGTATCGGCAAGGCATCGTTCAGCGAAGAACAGATCCTTGAGAATGCAAAAGCATTCGTGAACGCGATCGTAAAAGCAAAACCGACCGGCGCAAAAGGTGTTTACCTGCAGCGCGCTGCGATCAGCTCCACCATGGGTGCTGGCGTTAAGCTGTCGATTGCTGACATCGCGTCGAAGTAAGAATTTTTCGAATTCTGACCGGTCTTCGGGCCGGTCAGGACCGGAGAGGGCTCATGGCCCTCTCTACCTGTCTGTCCCAGACTGCAGGTGAGTGAGATTTGTCACTCTTAATTCCCTGCATAGGCAGAGGTTCCGGTTCTTAGGTTTTCCCCGTCGGGGATTCACACAAGGCTTGAACATCTGGCAAACGGACGGGCGTAACAGACCGGTTCGAAAGGACAGGTCACGTCTGTGAACCTCCTTGTGGGGTTCAGGGCAACAAGCAATGTCGGAGACTTAAAAGTGAACCGCGATGATAAACAACAGTTCGTAGCAGAGATGCGCGAAGTGTTCGAAGGTTCGGAAGGCGTGATCATCACCCAGTACAAAGGGTTGACGGTCTCGGAAATTACCGATCTTCGTGCGCAGATGCGTGATTCTGGTGCGGGCTTCAAGGTCACCAAAAACCGGCTTACGCGACTTGCTCTGGAAGGCACCAAATTTGCTGGTCTTGCAGACTACTTCACCGGCCCGACCGCGATTGCCTATTCGGCAGATCCGGCAGCGGCCGCGAAAGTAGCTTCGAAGTTCGCAAAATCCAACGAGAAGCTCGTGCTTGTCGCTGGTGCTATCGGCGAACAGGTTCTGGATGAGCAGGGCGTTAAAGCTCTGGCAGAACTGCCGTCGCTGGACGAACTTCGTGGCAAGCTGGTGGGTATGATCCAGACCCCGGCACAGCGTATCGCTACGCTGACCTCCAAGCCGGCGGGCCAGATCGCCCAGGTGCTGAAGGCATATGCCGACAAAGGCGAAGCCGCGTAAACCAAACTAATCAGATATCCCGGATATCTAAGTTCAAGCCTAGGAGTATAGTAAAATGGCCGATCTTAAGGCACTCGTTGAAGAGCTTTCCAAGCTCACCGTTCTTGAAGCTGCAGAACTTTCCAAAATGCTCGAAGAAGAGTGGGGCGTTTCTGCCGCTGCTCCGGTAGCTGTTGCTGCTGCTGGTGGCGCTGCTGCCGGTGGCGAAGCTGCTGAAGAAAAAACCGAATTCGACGTCGTTCTGACCTCTGCTGGTGACAAGAAAATCAACGTCATCAAAGAAGTCCGCGGCATCACCGGTCTTGGCCTCAAAGAAGCCAAAGAACTGGTTGAAGGCGCTCCGAAAGCCGTCAAAGAAGGCGCTGCTAAGGACGAAGCCGAAGAAATCAAGAAGAAGCTGGAAGAAGCCGGCGCAACCGTCGAACTCAAGTAATCGACGGCTTCTTGCCAAGGTCTGGGTCGGCGTCCTTTGGGCGCCGACCCTTCCGTCTCTGTGCTTCCCGGCAATCGTGTCAGGTGGGTGCAGCGGCGCGAACAGGAATTTAACGGTTGACGCTGCCAAAGGTAATCGTACATAACGTAAGGCCGTTTAGGTCAGAGGTTATCTTTGACGGCGTCGACAGCCGAGGGATCAGTGATCTCAATCAAGTTGGATGTCAAATAACATCCACGGTCATAATCAAGTGAACGCCCGCCCCGTACGGGGCTCGGGCGTCGTTGTGCTGTATGCGTTTTGTGCGACTCGCAAGCGCGGCAGAGCAGGGACGAACGAGTTCGGACGGTGTGGGGAGGCGCGATTAAAGGAACGATGATGGATAAGTCCTTTACTGGTCGAAAGCGCATCCGCAAAAGCTTTGGACGGATCAGCGAAGTCGCTCCGCTCCCGAACCTCATCGAGGTTCAAAAGAATTCCTACGATAAGTTTTTGCAGACCGGAATCTCGCAGGAGCAGCGGGACGATGCAGGTCTTCAGGAAGTATTCAAGAGCGTCTTTCCGATTAAAGATTTTTCGGAACGCGCAACTCTTGAATTTGTTTCGTATGAGCTTGAGCAGCCCAAATACGATACCGAAGAGTGTCGCCAGCGTGGCATGACCTTTGCCGCACCGCTGCGTGTAACTCTGCGCCTGGTTGTCTGGGATATCGACGAGGACACGGGCGCACGCTCGATCCGCGATATCAAAGAGCAGGACGTCTACATGGGCGACATGCCGCTCATGACCGAACACGGTACCTTTATCGTGAACGGCACCGAGCGTGTGATTGTCTCCCAGATGCACCGCTCGCCGGGTGTCTTCTTCGACCATGACAAGGGCAAGAGCCACAGCTCGGGCAAATACCTGTTTGCCGCACGTGTCATTCCGTATCGTGGTTCCTGGCTCGATTTCGAATTCGATGCAAAAGACATCCTGTATGTCCGTATCGACCGTCGCCGCAAACTGCCGGCGACCACGCTGCTGATGGCTCTTGAAAACGAAGAGTCCGAACAGCTGCGTGCACAGCGTGCCGAAGAAGGCCGCTCTGTCGATCCGTCGGAAATCGAAGGTCTGACCCCGGAAGAAATCCTCAACTATTACTATGATTCGGCTGAATACCGCCGCACCAAGGATGGTTGGGTCACCGATTTCACCGTGGACCGTTACATCGGCCAGAAGCTTGTCTTCGATCTTATCGACGCCAAAAGCGGCGAAGTTGTCGCTGCTGCCGGTTCCAAGATCACCAAGCGTTCTGCCAACAAGATCACCGAGCAGGGCGTCACCGAGATCCTCGTACCGGAAGATCAGCTCAATGGCTGGTTCATGGCCGACGACCTTATTGACGGCGAAACCGGTGAAATTCTGGCAGAAGCCGGCCACGAACTGACCGAGGAAGTGTTCGAGCAGCTGAAAGAATGGGGTGTTGATTCCGTTCGTCTGCTGATGATCGACCACAACCAGGTTGGTCCGTATCTGCGCAACACCATGGCGCTGGACAAGAACAGCAACCGCGAAGAAGCCCTTGTGGACATCTATCGCGTGATGCGCCCGGGCGAACCGCCGACCCTCGAGGGTGCGGAAGCCATGTTCAAGGGCCTGTTCTTCGATGCAGAGCGTTACGATCTTTCCGCGGTTGGTCGCGTGAAGATGAATGCGCGTCTTAACTTGGAATGCGAAGACACCGTTCGTATCCTGCGTCGTGAAGACATTCTGGAAGTCGTCCGTGTTCTGATCGACCTGAAAGACGGTCGTGGCGAGATTGACGATATTGACCACCTCGGTAACCGTCGTTTGCGTTCGGTTGGCGAGCTGATGGAAAACCAGTTCCGCGTTGGTCTGTTACGTATGGAACGTGCGATCCGCGAGCGTATGAGCTCGGTCGAGATCGACAACGTCATGCCGCATGACCTGATCAATGCCAAGCCGGTTGCGGCTGCTGTACGTGAATTCTTCGGCTCCTCGCAGCTGTCGCAGTTCATGGACCAGACCAACCCGCTTTCGGAAATTACCCACAAACGCCGTCTTTCGGCGCTTGGTCCGGGTGGTTTGACCCGTGAGCGTGCAGGCTTTGAAGTGCGTGACGTTCATCCGACCCACTATGGTCGTATCTGCCCGGTTGAAACGCCGGAAGGTCCGAACATTGGTCTGATCAACTCGCTGGCGACCTTTGCACGTGTCAACCAGTACGGCTTCATCGAAAGCCCGTACCGCAAGGTTGTTGACGGCAACGTCACCGCAGAGGTGATCTACCTCTCGGCGATCGAGGAAGGCCGTTATGTCATCGCACAGGCAAACGAACCGCTTAACGCTGACTTCAGCTTCACCAACGAACTGATCAACACCCGTAAGGCCGGTGACCACTACATGGCCCGCTCCGAAGAGATCGACCTGATGGACGTCTCGCCGAAGCAGCTGGTATCGGTCGCATCCGCGCTCATTCCGTTCCTTGAGAACGATGACGCGAACCGTGCACTGATGGGCTCGAACATGCAGCGTCAGGCGGTTCCGTTGATCCGCTCTGAAGCTCCGTATGTCGGGACCGGTATGGAAGTTCCGGTGGCACGTGATTCGGGTGCAACCCTGATCGCACGCCGTGACGGTGTTGTTGAATCTGTTGACGCGACCCGTATGGTTATCCGCGCAACGGGTGACATTGCCGCTTCGGAATCGGGTGTCGATATTTACACCCTGCTGAAATACCAGCGTTCCAACCAGGGCAGCTGCATTAACCAGCGTCCGCTGGTGAAAGTTGGCGATGTTGTCCAGAAGGGCGATATCATCTCGGATGGTCCGTGTACCGATATGGGTGAACTGGCTCTCGGCCGTAACGTGCTCGTCGCGTTCATGCCGTGGAACGGTTACAACTTCGAGGATTCCATCCTTCTGTCCGAACGTATCGCCCGCGATGACGTCTATACCTCGATCCACATCGAGGAATTCGAAGTCATGGCTCGCGATACCAAGCTCGGCCAGGAAGAAATCACCCGTGATATTCCGAACGTCGGTGAAGAAGCGCTCAAAAACCTCGACGAGGCGGGCATTGTCTACATCGGTGCGGAAATCAAGCCGGGCGATATCCTTGTTGGTAAGGTAACGCCGAAGGGCGAAAGCCCGATGACGCCGGAAGAAAAACTTCTGCGTGCCATCTTCGGTGAAAAAGCCTCTGACGTTCGCGATACCTCGCTTCGTGTCCCGCCGGGACAGTTCGGTACCATTGTTGAAGTCCGCGTGTTCTCGCGTCGTGGCGTTGACAAGGACGAACGTGCTCTGGCCATCGAACGCGCCGAGATCGAACGTCTCGCACAGGACCGCGATGATGAACGCGCGATCCTCGAGCGTAACTTCTATGGTCGTCTGCAGAACCTTCTGGTTGGCCAGAAACTGGTTGATGGTCCGAAGGGCCTGACCGGTGAACTGACCGAAGAAAGCCTGTCGGGTGTTGCCCGTGGCCTTTGGCGCCAGATCGCTGTTGCAGATGACAATGTCATGTCTGACATCGAAGCTCTGAAAAAGCAGTTCGAGGAATCGATCGCTGTTCTTCAGGCCCGCTTCGATGACAAGGTCGACAAACTGCAGGCCGGTGACGAACTGCCGCCGGGCGTGATGAAGATGGTCAAAGTCTTTGTCGCAGTTAAACGTAAAATGCAGCCGGGTGATAAAATGGCCGGCCGTCACGGGAACAAGGGTGTCGTATCGCGCATTATGCCGGTCGAAGACATGCCGCACCTCGAAGACGGTACGCCGGTCGATATCGTTTTGAACCCGCTGGGTGTTCCGTCGCGTATGAACGTCGGCCAGATCCTTGAAACCCACCTTGGTTGGGCATCACGTGGTCTGGGTGAACAGATCGGCGATCTCGTCGATGCTGTTGCCGATGGTCGTGGCGAGATGGATGACCTGCGCAGCAAGCTGAATGATGTCTATGAAGGCGAAGAATACGTCGCTGGCATCAAAGAGCTTTCTGATGGCGAAGTCATTGAACTTGGTAACAACCTGCGTCGCGGCGTCCCGATGGCCACCCCGGTCTTCGACGGTGCCCGTGAGCCGGATGTTGTTCGTATGCTTGAAAAAGCAGGCCTTGATGGTTCTGGCCAGGTCGACCTCTATGACGGTCGTACCGGTGAGAAATTCCATCGCAAGGTGACAGTGGGCTATATTTACATGCTCAAACTGCACCACCTGGTCGACGACAAGATCCACGCACGTTCGATTGGTCCGTACTCTCTTGTTACCCAGCAGCCGCTGGGTGGTAAGGCGCAGTTCGGTGGCCAGCGTTTCGGGGAGATGGAAGTGTGGGCACTCGAAGCTTACGGTGCTGCATACACCCTCCAGGAAATGCTTACGGTCAAGTCGGATGACGTTTCGGGCCGTACCAAGGTCTACGAAGCCATTGTTCGCGGCGAAGACACCTTCGAAGCCGGCATTCCGGAATCCTTTAACGTTCTCGTTAAAGAACTCCGTTCGCTTGGCCTCAATGTCGAGCTTGAGCAGAACGATTTCTAAGTGTTTGGCTGACAAGGGTGCCCGTTCGGGCATCCCGGTCACCAAATCGCATCTTTCGGCCTGAAATTGGCGAAACCCGGCGAGACCGGGCATAGCGGGAGAGCCTTTATGAACGAGTTGATGAAGATCTTCGGGCAGCCGCAGGGCACCCAGAGCTTCGATCAGATCCGGATTCAGATTGCCAGCCCGGAGCGTATCCGCTCCTGGTCGTTCGGCGAGATCAAGAAACCGGAAACCATCAACTACCGGACCTTCAAACCGGAGCGCGACGGCCTGTTCTGTGCGCGCATTTTTGGTCCGGTGAAGGATTACGAATGCTTGTGCGGCAAGTACAAGCGTATGAAGTATCGCGGCATTATCTGTGAAAAATGCGGCGTCGAAGTGACTCTGGCCAAAGTACGTCGTGAACGTATGGGCCACATCGAACTGGCGGCACCTGTTGCCCACATCTGGTTCATGAAGTCGCTGCCGAGCCGTCTGGGTCTGCTGCTGGACATGACGCTCAAGGATCTTGAGCGCATCCTGTACTTCGAAAACTATGTGGTTATCGAACCGGGCCTCACCCCGCTCAAGATGGGTGAGCTCCTGTCCGAAGACCAGTACATGACCGCCCAGGAAGAATATGGCGAAGACAGCTTCCGCGCCGGCATCGGTGCAGAAGCCATCCGCGACATGCTTTCGGCGATCGACCTTGATGAAGAACGCGAAACCGCGAAAATCGACCTCAAGGAAACCAATTCCGAAGCCAAGCGCAAGAAGCTGGTCAAGCGTCTCAAGCTGATTGAGGCCTTCCAGGAATCCGGCGCCCGCCCGGAATGGATGATCCTTGAAGTGATCCCGGTTATTCCGCCGGAACTGCGCCCGCTGGTTCCGCTGGATGGTGGTCGTTTCGCGACCTCGGACCTGAACGATCTGTATCGCCGTGTGATCAACCGTAACAACCGCCTGAAGCGCCTGATCGAGCTTCGTGCGCCTGATATCATCGTGCGTAACGAAAAACGTATGCTTCAGGAATCGGTTGATGCGCTGTTTGACAACGGCCGTCGCGGTCGTCCGATCACTGGTGCCAACAAGCGTCCGCTCAAATCGATGTCGGATATGCTCAAAGGCAAGCAGGGTCGTTTCCGTCAGAACCTTCTGGGTAAACGCGTCGACTATTCCGGTCGTTCGGTTATTACCGTGGGTCCGAACCTGAAACTGCATCAGTGCGGTCTGCCAAAGAAAATGGCACTCGAACTGTTCAAGCCGTTCGTTTACGCGAAGCTGGAACTGTACGGGATGGCCACCACCATCAAGGCTGCAAAGCGCATGGTGGAAAAAGAGCGCGCCGAAGTCTGGGATATCCTCGAGCAGGTTATCCGCGAACACCCGGTCATGCTCAACCGTGCACCGACGCTTCACCGTCTCGGTATTCAGGCGTTCGAGCCGACCCTGATCGAAGGTAAGGCCATCCAGCTGCATCCGCTCGTTTGTACTGCGTTCAACGCGGACTTCGACGGTGACCAGATGGCTGTCCACGTACCGTTGTCGCTTGAAGCCCAGCTTGAAGCACGTACCCTGATGATGTCGACCAACAACATCCTGTCACCGGCATCGGGTAAACCGATCATCGTGCCGTCGCAGGATATCGTCCTTGGTCTGTACTACATCTCCATGGAGCGTGATGGTCAGCCGGGCGAGGGCATGTCGTTTGTCAACATCGCCGAGATCGAGCAGGCGCTGGATGAAGGTGTCGTAAACCTCCATTCCAAGGTGAATGCCCGTTATCACACGGTTGATGAAAACAACGAACCGATCACCGTTCGTGTTGCCACGACCCCGGGCCGCATGTTGCTGTCGGAACTTCTGCCGCGTCATCCGCGCATTCCGTTCTCGACCATCAACAAGCTGCTCACCAAGAAAGACGTCTCGAACGTTATCGACGTCGTCTATCGTCACTGTGGCCAGAAAGAGACCGTTATCTTTGCTGACCGCATGATGGGCCTTGGTTTCAACTGGGCATGTAAAGCCGGTATTTCCTTCGGTAAGGATGACATGATCATTCCGGAAGCCAAGGAAACCCTGGTTGGCACGACCCATGAAAAGGTCAAGGAATACGAGCAGCAGTACCAGGACGGTCTCATCACCCGTGGTGAGAAATACAACAAGGTTGTTGACGCCTGGGCACAGTGCACCGACGACGTTTCCGAAGCGATGATGAAAGTCATCTCGGCGACGGCAGAAGGTGACAATGTGAACTCGGTTTACATGATGGCGCACTCCGGTGCCCGTGGTTCTGCCGCCCAGATGCGTCAGCTGGCTGCTATGCGTGGCCTGATGGCGAAACCGGATGGCTCGATCATTGAGACGCCGATTATTTCGAACTTTAAAGAAGGCCTGACCGTGCAGGAGTACTTCAACTCCACTCACGGTGCTCGTAAAGGTCTTGCTGATACCGCACTGAAAACGGCGAACTCGGGTTACCTTACCCGTCGTCTCGTTGACGTGGCCCAGGACTGCATCATCACCCAGCATGATTGCGGTACCGACCGTGGCCTCGACATCGCAGCCGTCGTCGACTCCGGTGAGGTTATCGAAACCCTGTCTGATCGTATCCTCGGTCGCTTCACCGCCGACGAGATTGTCAATCCGTCGACCGGCGAAGTCATCGTGCCGAAGAACGAGATGGTCGAAGAAGACCATCTTGATGTGATCGAAAAGGCAGGCGTCGAAATGGCGCGTATCCGTTCGGTTCTGACCTGTGATGCGGAAACCGGTGTTTGCGGCCACTGCTATGGTCGTGACCTGGCCCGTGGTACCACGGTCAATATCGGTGAAGCTGTCGGTGTTATCGCCGCACAGTCGATCGGTGAACCGGGTACCCAGCTGACCATGCGTACGTTCCACATTGGTGGTGCCGCGCAGCGTGGCGCAGAAGTTTCCGGTGTCGAAGCAAACTTCGATGCCACCGTGAAACTGAAAAACCGCGCAGTTGTCGAGAACTCGTCTGGCGTGAACATCGTCATGGCGCGTAACCTCGAGATCCTGCTGATCGACAAGACCGGTCGCGAACGTGCGAAATACCGCGTTCCGTATGGTGCGAAACTTCTGACCGATGAAGGCGCGCAGGTTACCCGTGGCCAGAAACTGGCTGAATGGGATCCGTACACCCTGCCGATCATCACCGAGAAAGAAGGTTACGTGAACTATGTCGACCTTCTCGAGAACGTAACCATTCGCGAAGTCTATGACGAAGCGACCGGTATCGCCTCGAAAACGGTTATCGACTGGAAGAGCATGCCGAAGGCATCCGACCTCAAGCCGCGCGTTACCCTGCGTAACGAAAACGGCGAGGTCATCAACTTGGATAACGGTCTCGAAGCCCGTTACTTCCTCTCGGTTGATGCTATTCTCTCGGTCGAGAACGGCCAGAAGGTCGCAGCTGGTGACGTGCTTGCACGTATCCCGCGTGAAGGTTCGAAAACCCGTGACATTACCGGTGGTCTGCCGCGTGTTGCCGAATTGTTCGAAGCCCGTAAACCGAAAGAACACGCAATTATCTCGGATATCCCGGGTCGCGTCGAATTCGGCAAGGACTACAAGAACAAGCGTCGCGTCGTGGTTCACCCGCTCGAAGACTCGGGTCTGACCGAACCGGTCGAATACCTGATCCCGAAAGGCAAGCACCTTGCCGTTCAGGAAGGGGACTTCGTCGAACAGGGCGACCAGCTTCTTGATGGTTCACCGGTTCCGCACGATATTCTGCGTGTTATGGGCGTTCCGGCACTGGCAGATTACCTGGTCAACGAGATCCAGGAAGTCTACCGTCTGCAGGGCGTGAAGATTAACGACAAGCACATCGAAGTCATCGTACGTCAGATGCTGCAGAAAGTGGAAATCACCAAACCGGGTGACACCACGCTTCTGGTTGGCGAAATCATTGACCGCGTTGACTTTGATGCCGAAAACGAACGTGCTCTTAAAGAAGGCGGCGAACTGGCCGAAGGCGCACCGGTCCTCCAGGGGATCACCAAAGCCTCGCTCCAGACGCACTCCTTCATTTCGGCCGCGTCGTTCCAGGAAACCACGCGCGTTCTTACCGAGGCAGCTGTCTCGGGCAAAACCGATACCCTTATCGGTTTGAAAGAGAACGTCATCGTGGGTCGTTTGATCCCGGCTGGTACCGGCGCGGTGATGAACCGCTTCCGTGCACTGGCTGCCGAACGCGACAAAACGGTACAGATCGAGGCAGAAGAGGAAATCGGCGACAACTTCGGTCCGCAGTCCGATGCCGACACCGCTACCCTGCCGGCAGGCGAATAAGTTCGTCGCGCCAGACAGTTAAAAGAATCAGAAACGAGCCGGACTCTTATCGACGCACCGGCTCGTTTCGGCGTTTGAAGCGCCAACTCGAAGGCCCAGAGGGTTTTGCTTGACGCAAAAGGGGGCCGTCACTAGTATGCGCCCACCGAATCTAGGGGGGGTGTAGCTGTGCCGGTACCGTTTTGTGCGGTAGCGGGCGGTTTTCGCCCCCCATCGCTTGAGTGCGACTCTGACGGCCGTCGAGGCAGGAACTCCTGCTTTTATGGGCGTCCGCGCGTGTTTTTGTACAAAATACAAAGACGCGTGGTCGCTCGTCGTGCGTCGATAAGAGCAGCGCCCTAGTGGCGTCCGTTAAAGTAAAAGGGAAAGTTAATGCCCACTATTAACCAGTTGATCCGCAAAAAGCGGACTCCGCGCACCCAGCGCGATATGGTTCCGGCACTGGAAGCATGCCCGCAGAAACGCGGCGTTTGCACCCGTGTCTATACCACCACCCCGAAGAAGCCGAACTCGGCACTTCGTAAGGTTGCTCGTGTTCGTTTGACCAACGGCTACGAAGTAACTTCTTACATTCCGGGTGAAGGCCACAACCTGCAGGAACACTCCGTCGTCATGATCCGCGGCGGCCGTGTAAAAGATTTGCCGGGTGTGCGTTACCACATCATTCGCGGTACCCTCGATACGCAGGGTGTCAAAGACCGTAAACAGCGTCGTTCGAAATACGGCGCGAAGCGTCCGAAATAAGGAGCAGCTCAGATGTCACGTCGTCACGCTGCTGAAAAGCGCGAAGTTCTGCCTGATGCCAAATATGGCGATAAGGTTCTGACTAAATTCATGAACGGTCTGATGCTGGATGGTAAAAAATCCGCAGCTGAAAAGATCGTTTACGGTGCCCTGGAAGTTATGGAAGGCAAGGGTGCAGACCCTGTTGCCCAGTTCCACGAAGCCATGGATAACGTGAAGCCGAACGTCGAAGTTCGTTCACGCCGTGTTGGTGGTGCTACCTACCAGGTTCCGGTTGAAGTTCGTACCGAGCGTCGTCAGGCGCTGGCCATTCGTTGGCTGGTTGACGCAGCTCGCAAGCGCTCCGAAACCACCATGGTTGGTCGTCTTGCCGGCGAACTGATGGACGCAGCCAACAACCGTGGTTCGGCCGTCAAGAAACGCGAAGACACCCACCGTATGGCTGAAGCCAACAAGGCTTTCGCTCATTATCGCTGGTAACCCAGACCTCAAGATCAAGAGTCGATTATGGTAAAACGCACTCCGATCTCTCGGTATCGTAACATTGGCATCATGGCACACATTGATGCTGGTAAAACGACGACCACCGAGCGAATCCTTTTCTACACCGGCAAGTCCTATAAGATCGGCGAAGTCCACGACGGCGCCGCGACCATGGACTGGATGGAACAGGAACAGGAACGTGGCATTACGATTACGTCTGCTGCGACGACCTGCTTCTGGAACGACCACCGTGTCAACATCATCGATACCCCGGGCCACGTTGACTTCACCATTGAAGTTGAACGTTCGCTGCGTGTTCTCGATGGTGCCTGCGCCGTATTCGATGCCGTTTCCGGTGTTGAGCCGCAGACCGAAACCGTTTGGCGCCAGGCTGACAAGTACAACGTTCCGCGTATGTGCTTTGTCAACAAAATGGACCGTACCGGTGCGGACTTCTTCCGTTGCGTCGAAATGATCAAGGAACGCCTTGGTGCCAATGCCGCTGTCATGCAGCTGCCGATCGGTGCCGAAGGTGATTTCGAAGGTGTAGTCGATCTCGTTCGCAACAAGGAAATCGTCTGGAAAGACGAAAGCCTTGGTGCAGAGTTCGAATACCGTGATATTCGCGACTCCCTCGCTGATCAGGCCGCTGAATACCGCGAAGCTCTGATCGAACAGGCAGTCGAGTGTGACGAAGAAGCTATGGAAGCTTACCTCGAAGGTGAGCAGCCGAGCGAAGAGAAGCTCAAAGAGTGCATCCGTAAGGGCACGATTGCTGGCGAACTTGTTCCGGTCCTTCTTGGTACCGCGTTCAAGAACAAAGGCGTTCAGCCGCTTCTCGATGCTGTTGTCGACTACATGCCGGCACCGGACGACATCGACGATGTTCGTGGCGTTAAGCCGAACACCGAAGACGAGCCCGATAGCCGTCCGCTGACCGACGAAGCACCGTTCTCGGCACTTGCGTTCAAGATCATGAGCGACCCGTTTGTCGGCTCTCTGACTTTCGCGCGTATCTATTCGGGTGTGCTCGAAGCAGGCTCCTACGTTATGAACTCTGTCAAAGAGAAAAAAGAACGTATCGGCCGTATGCTTCTTATGCATTCGAACAACCGCGAAGAAATCAAATACGCTTGCTCGGGCGACATCGTTGCTCTGGTTGGTCTCAAAGACACCACCACTGGTGATACCCTTTGCGATCCGGCCAAGCCGATCATCCTTGAGCGCATGGAATTCCCGGATCCGGTTATCGAAATCGCTGTTGAGCCGAAATCGAAAGCCGACCAGGAAAAAATGGGTCTCGCCCTGGCACGTCTTGCTCAGGAAGATCCGTCGTTCCGTGTTAAATCCGACCACGAATCCGGCCAGACCATTATTTCCGGTATGGGCGAGCTTCACCTCGACATTCTTGTCGATCGTATGAAGCGTGAATTCAAAGTCGAAGCAAACGTCGGCGCGCCGCAGGTTGCTTATCGTGAAACCATCTCGAAGTCGGTTGATATCGACTACACCCACAAAAAGCAGTCGGGTGGTTCGGGTCAGTTTGCACGTATCAAGTTGACCTTCACCCCGGGCGAACCGGGTTCGGGCTTCTCCTTCACCGATACCGTTGTTGGCGGTAACGTTCCGAAGGAATACATCCCGGGTGTACAGAAAGGCTTCGAAAGCTCGCTGCAGAGCGGTGTTATCGCAGGCTTCCCTGTAACCGACTTCTCGATCACCCTGACCGATGGTGCATATCACGACGTTGACTCGAGCGTCATGGCCTTCGAAATCGCTGCTCGCGCAGCATTCAAAGAAGGTCTGTCGAAAGCTTCTCCGAAGCTGCTCGAGCCGATCATGAAGGTCGAAGTTGTGACCCCGGAAGAATACATGGGCGATATCATTGGCGACCTGAACAGCCGTCGTGGCCAGGTCCGTGACATGGACTCCCGTGGTATTGCGCGCGTTGTTAACGCGTTCGTGCCGCTGGCGAACATGTTCGGTTACGTCAACAATCTGCGTTCCATGTCCCAGGGCCGTGCCCAGTTCGTGATGCAGTTCGATCATTATGCTGACGTCCCGCAGGCAGTTGCGGACGAAGTCAAAGCCAAATCGGCCGGCTAAGGCCACGCCAGAATAAACGGAGTTAGAAATGGCTAAAGAAAAGTTTGAGCGTACAAAACCGCACGTTAACGTTGGCACCGTCGGCCACGTTGACCACGGTAAAACCACGCTGACCGCAGCAATCACCAAAGTTCTGGCAGAAGCCGGTGGTGGTTCGTTCCAGGACTACAGCGACATCGACAAAGCACCGGAAGAGAAAGCTCGTGGTATCACGATCTCGACCGCGCACGTTGAGTATGAGACCGAGAACCGTCACTACGCACACGTCGACTGCCCGGGCCACGCTGACTATGTTAAAAACATGATCACTGGTGCGGCACAGATGGACGGCGGTATCCTCGTCGTTTCGGCTGCTGATGGCCCGATGCCGCAGACCCGTGAGCACATCCTGCTCGCACGTCAGGTTGGTGTTCCGGCGCTCGTAGTCTTCATGAACAAGGTTGACCAGGTCGACGACGAAGAGCTTCTCGAGCTCGTCGAAATGGAAATCCGTGAACTTCTGTCTTCCTACGACTTCCCGGGCGACGATATTCCGATCATCAAGGGCTCGGCTCTTGCTGCTCTGGAAGGTCGCGATGACGAAATCGGCAAGAACGCCATCATCGAACTGATGAAAGCGGTTGACGAATTCATCCCGGCTCCGGATCGTCCGAAAGACAAGCCGTTCCTGATGCCGATCGAAGACGTGTTCTCGATCTCGGGTCGTGGTACGGTTGTGACCGGTCGTGTTGAAACCGGTGTTGTTAAAGTTGGCGAAGAAATCGAAATCGTCGGCATCAAAGACACCGTTAAAACCACTGTTACCGGCGTTGAAATGTTCCGCAAGCTGCTCGACCAGGGCGAAGCTGGCGACAACATCGGCGCGCTGCTGCGTGGTACCAAACGTGAAGACGTCGAACGTGGCCAGGTTCTGGCACACGTCGGCTCGATCACCCCGCACACCAAATTCGAAGCAGAAGCCTACATCCTGACCAAGGATGAAGGTGGCCGTCATACGCCGTTCTTCTCGAACTACCGTCCGCAGTTCTACTTCCGTACGACTGACGTTACCGGTTCGATCGAGCTGCCGGCAGGCACGGAAATGGTTATGCCGGGCGACAACGTTCAGATGACCGCAACCCTCATTGCACCGATCGCAATGGACGAAGGTCTGCGTTTCGCAATCCGTGAAGGCGGTCGTACCGTCGGCGCGGGCGTTGTTGCCAAGATCATCGAATAATTTTT
>Ga0208684_1000949_pt1 | contig 17272 bp, 17 predicted proteins | sample MalvireepMed_b05_FD_184245 | JGI IMG/M metagenome (GOLD analysis project Ga0208684, IMG submission 184245) | Marine viral communities from the Global Malaspina Expedition - Malaspina viral metaG DeepMed_b05 (SPAdes) (version 2) | ecosystem: Environmental > Aquatic > Marine > Oceanic | place... | reverse complement strand
CGTGCAGTGGCCGGTTCCGCCATCCGGAGCCGCTTCGCCGGCCACGCCGGTCGTAGCGCCAAGACCCGTCATGCACTAAGACTGAAACCGGACCACTCGATTGGGGCAGGTCACCCCGGGACTGCCGTTCAAACAGATTCGTCTGCATGCGATCTTCGAGAGCGTGAACGCGATCGCTCACGGTCGGTTGCGAGACACCCAGTCGACGCGCCGCTTCACTGATGCTCCCCGCGTCGGCGACGGCCAGAAAATATCGTAGCTGGCGCAACTCCATCCGATTGATCCTGTTTTGTCTGGTGTTGTTGGTAGATCAGGGTCCCGGCGACCAACCTGCATGCACAATTTCCGCGAGCCGTGGCCGTCCACCGGTCAAATAGCTGGCCGCTGAGGGTCCAGAACGCTCGGCAGAGAGCATCGTGTCGTGTGAAGCGAATCCATTTCTCCGACCAGTACGGACATACGTCTCCTCACGGGTTCGTCTTGAGCGTCCGACGTCTCATTATCCCTGTCGCCGTATTCGCTGATGGTCCGATACCCAGGGCGTGTTCCCGCCGATGGACCATCACACGCTCAGGTTGCGCTATGGCGGTCCGCAAACGCACGATACAATACGAAAGCAGGCGAAACGAAGCGAAACGAAAGCTCGCTGGCCATTGATAAAGAACGGAAAATATTTCGTCCCACCAGTGGACGACAGCAGGGACTTGAAGACCCTGTTCCAGCATCTGGCCTCCGCCGGTGCAGGCCGACCCGTCGACGCGAACGGGTTTCCCCAAGGTCCCTGGACCCCCGACCTTCTCGCAGAAGCCATTTCACAGATAGACGCGAACCAATCCGGGATCGAGTTGCGCACGGTGCAGCTCTGGTTTCAGGAAAATGCGAAAGGGATCAGCTGCGCCAATATCCGTTGGCTTGCGAGAATATTCGGTTGCGACGACCCGAAGGCGACGAGCGACTGGCAGACCGTGCTGAGTGTTGCGAGATCACGTTTGACGGCCCTCAGACGGCACCGGCAGGTTTCGGCAGACTCTGACGCTTCAAAGTCGCATGACTCGAAGCACGCGGCGGCCAGCGGGATCGAAAATAGCCTTACGGTCCATCGGGAAGACCGACAGATCAATACGGAGTCGCACAACGGATTTCGCCTGGCACAGACGTGCGAGGCAATCTTCGGACGCCGATCCTTCCTGGACCTACCAGCATCGGTCTTCGCGGGCGCCGTCGTGCTGGGATATGCGTCCTACTTTCTGGGAATTCATAGCGTTACATACACCCGCGAAGACGGTCTGACCAAACAGGTCGGATTTCTTTGGGCTCCCAACTGGACCCTTCTCTTCATGGTCTTCATGCCGCTCTTCTTTGTCTTCGCGGTGGATCTCTTAGCATTCTGGAAGACCAAAGGCCGTTCAATGCTCTTGGCTCTAAACGGCAACGAATTAGAAGACTCGGGCTGGAGCCGCAAAGTCGGAGCGTCGACATTCACATTCTGGACACTTCTCCTCGTTTGTCTGGGCGTCGTCGGCGTTCTACAATGGGTAAGCCTCCGATTGGTACCATTAATAACTATTGATAGTGATAGGGCAACAGACTGGGGTTCTTTGGCGACCACTCGTCCCGATGCCATATCTGTTCCGCAAGCAGCAGCTTTCACTGGTGTCGCGTACCTATATATGTGCCTATCAATGTATCTTCTCTTTGTCGGCCTGATTTTCCTCTATACACTCGCGCAGGATTTTACTGACTTAATTTCCTCATTGGGATCGAAGCGGAGCGCAAGTACTCAGCGAGAGATTGCAGCGATTGTTGAAGGAGTGTTTCAGGGAATTTTTCGTTGTACGGCTTTGGTATTAATGATCGCTATCTGTATGAAACTCCAGAGCTTTTACGTGAAAATAAGCTCCGAGAATATTATAGACTGGCTGATTCAGGACACGAGATCGGTTTTCTTCTCAGAAAAGATAAGTGGCGAACGGTATGACAGTACTACAACGCATTACAGCAGCCTTCTCGTCGCACTTGCGGCCTGCGTGGTGTTTCTCAAGGCCCATTATGCTCTGGGTCGTTTTAGCGGATCTAGAAAACAGCTGCGCAAGATGGCGGTGGTCGTAGTTCTGCTTACTACTGGATATCTTTCGATCGGTGCCTTTTCGGGTTTCTCAGCCTTGTTGGGTGTAACTGTATTGCTCTCGATATATGGACTTTTCAATCCTGCTTTCAGCATGCGCCAAACACGCGAGATAGAGGATCGCCGCAATGTATCATAGATTGCTAGATCGGTGGGATGAGCATCGGGTGCAGCGCGGAAATGCGCTGAAGCACAGGAGTGATTTCGCGCTTGACGCGGAACTAGCATGTCCAGGCGCGAGGAAAGTGAGGAGTATAAGGGAATTTTGCGCTCTTGCCGCCATGACTGCGGAGGACCCAACCTTTTTCGACGAACCGGACACGCAGAATTTGGGCGTTAAGTGGAAAGATGGATGGATTGAATTCCCGTCGTCGGTTTCAACTGACACCGAAGAGAACAACGTCGTCTCGGCGAAGGTAACGAAGACTCGAATAAACGAGCACGCGCTTTTGATCTTCCATCATTGGAATGCGGGAGCGCGTTACCGTCAACTTTCAAAATATCTCGCACGGCAAGGAATCACAGTCGTCGAGATTGCCATGCCGTATCACTTTGAACGAAGGCGTCATGGGTCCCTGCATGCGGATTACATGCTCAGCTCAAATCTCGGCCGTACCATCCAGTCCATGCGACAGGCTGTCTTAGACGGTAGAAAGCTCATACGGATTCTGGAAAGCGAAGGATATAAGAGTTTCTCGGTTCTTGGCCTTAGTCTTGGATCTTGGACTGCCGGCCTGGTAGCTGCCCACGAACAGACCGTCGGAAAGGCTGCGCTTGTCCTGACAGCCGGAAGCCTCCCGGACATGGTATGGACCGGTCGCGCCACTCAACACATTCGCGCCAGTCTTGAGAATAAGATCGAACTAGCCGACCTACGACGGGCTTGGGCTCCGATCAGTCTTGCAGCCTGGACACGAAGATTAGCGAGACCGGATCTTGATCTACTCTTGGTGGTGGCGAAAAGGGACACGGTCGTGATACCAGCGCTATCGAAGAAGTTTATAGCAAAGCTGGAGGCCGGAGGAGCAAAGCCGAACGTATTGGAACTCAACTGTGGTCATTACTCACTGTCACTGCCCCCACACATTATCTGGACTGGCTTATCTATTTCGCGTTTTTTGAGTAAGGGCCACTAACCTGTAAAGCGATACGGAACGGGAAGTATACCCAATAGCTCACCTTTTCCAATTTTGAAGGTGAAGGGTTTGACGACAATGAGGCATCACCATCCCTGTCTCGGTAGCCTCGTCGAAGCGAACCTTGGTGTTTTGGTAACGAAGATCGAGACTGGGTCCTCACCGGACAACGCTACACAGCGGACAAGTGGCCGTCTTGATGCCAGCAGTTTCTGCCGCAGTGCCGCTGCCGTGATCAGCGCAACCTGATGTATCAGCTTCAAGCTTCGTCTTTGGCACGGGCCTGCATTCTTTTTCAACCTGTAAGATTGACGATCGGGATCAGCAGGCCAAGCAGTATGGGTTGATGGATCAGGTAGATCGTCAGGCTGTGTCGGCCGAGCCATGCCAAAGATCGCGCCGTGTGTCCGTGCAACGGGCGAGCGTATCGGACCAAGTTTCGCGCGAAAGCGATCCGGGTTCCTGCGATGCCGAACAGCGTCAATCCGATCCACGGGAAAAAGGGAACGAAGTCGTTGCTGGGCGGTGGAGAGGCCGCGAAGCCGGTCCAGGCCAGCCATCGCGGATCGAAGGTTTCCGATGTCCAGAGAAAGCCCAACGCATAGGTCGCGAAGCCAAGCCCCACGATGACGGATGTGGAGAGCCGTGAAACGAGAACGCCGACCACGCTCGCGACCGCGATCGCGTGCAGGATGCCGAAATAGACGAAGTTCTGCGGGAAGATCACGCGTGTTACGACGCTGATGATCACCGCGGCCACAATCAGAACGACGAGACGTCGTAAGAATGCCTGTCGCCGGAAACCGCCCGCTGTTGCGAGCACGAGACTTACACCCACCAGGATCATGAACGTTCCCGCGAGCAAGCGACCGAACAGCAACCAGAGTGGGTGAACGGAGATCCCCGGAGGAATGACACCGAGGAAGGCGAGGTCCCAAACCAGGTGAAAGAGCACGACACCCGCAATCGCGATCCCTCGAACGACATCGACGATGTCGAGACGCGGGATGCTGGTCTTCGGGTCGAGGATTTCCGATGCGGGCAATTCTTGCATGAACAGCTCTAACTTCCACGCACCCATTCGATTGCCGCTCCCATCTGGGCCGGGTCGAAGCTGTGCATCTCGGCTCGGGTCAGGGCGTCGGCCAGTTTCGCGCCCCATTCCATCAAGACGCCTTCGCCAACGATGGCCACGCGGCTGAAGTCGTTCGCATGGGCGGTGTCGATCTTCAGGTCTTCCAGCATCGCAGACGGGCCGTCGTAGCCGTCGAAATCGGTCAGATCGAGAACGAGACCGGGTTTGCCTGGCCTTTCGAGCCGCTCGTGCAGAAGCCCGTGCATTCTCTCCAGGTCGCTTTCGCTGAGCTTACCCCGGCAGGCGATGCCGATGACATTGATGTCCGCCGTCTTGATCTCCGTAAACATGGAATTCTCCTATTTGTCGGACTTGCCGTGACCGTAGAGGTCGGCGTTCTCGTGCGAACGATTTTCATGCTCGAATTCGAGGCTTGAATGCCCGATGCCGAATTCCTCTTTGAGGCGGTGTTTGATCGCGGCCTTGATGTCTTCGATCCGGTCCCAGCCCCCATCGGTCAGCACGACATGGCAGTCGAGCGCAGCTTCATGTTCCTGCATCTGCCAGAGATGGACGTGGTGGACATCAGCCACGCCATCCACGTCGCGCATCGCATCAATGACCGCCGCGTTGTCCATGTCCGGCGGGCTGCCCAGCATCAGCGTGCGGATCGGGCCACCGATCTCGGTAACGGCGAGATAGAGGATATAGAGCGCGATACCGATCGTGATTGCGGGATCGACCCACCACATGTCGTAGAGCAGGATGAGTGTCCCGGCCACGATGACGGCAACCGAGGCCAGTGCGTCCGACAAGTTGTGCAGAAACAGCGCGCGGATGTTCACGCTGCCCTTCTGCATCGAGTAGGTGAGAACCGCTGTCAGGGTATCAACAACCAATGCCACTCCACCGAGGATCACCACGGTCCAGGCACCGACCTCCGGCGGGTCGATGATCCGCATTCCTCCTTCATAGATGAGATAGAAACCGATGAGGATCAACGTTGTGTAGTTGATAAGCGCGGCGACGATCTCGACCCGGCCGTAGCCGAAGGTCATGCGTTCATCCGCCGGACGCCGCGCGATCTTTCGTGCCACGAAGGCAATGACCAACGACGCCATATCCGAAAAGTTGTGCAACGCGTCGGCGATCAGGGCGAGGCTACCGGACAGGATGCCGCCTACGATCTGCGCGACCGTCAGAATACCGTTGGCCCAGATCGCTATGGAGACGCGGCGGTCGCCGGACTGAGGGTCAAGATGGGCATGGCTGTGGTCGTGCGGCACGAAAGGGCTCCTCGAATCATTCGAAGAGGGATGTAGGGGCTACAGCTACTGTAGGTTCAAGTCCTTTGATCACGTGCCACGCGGCGCCGCCAAAATGACCGTCGCGCCGATCAGGCAAATTGCGGTTCCGGCTAGGTCCCACCTGTCCGGTCGCTGTCCCTCTGCTAGCAACATCCACAGAACGGATGCAGCAATATAAACCCCGCCGTAGGCTGCGAAGGCGCGTCCCGCGACGACGGTTTCGACCTGTGCAAGCAGCCAACCGAAAATTGCAAGCGATAGGATTCCGGGCACCAGCCAGAGCGACGTAGCCCCAAGACGCCACCACGCCCAGATCGCAAAGCAACCGACAATCTCGGCCGATGCGGCCAGGGGATACGCAACAGTTGCGTGCACGTCAGTCGCCGGTTCCCTCGCGAGTCTTTTGACCGACGGGATCGTCGTGGACAGCCTCGTGATGCTCTCCATGCGCATCCTTCAATATCTCAATCCCGCCCCAGGCGGCCACGACAGCGACGGCGACACCGACCGCCAGATCGGGCCAGTTGCTCCCTAGCCAAGCGACGAGCGTACCGGCGATGATAATACCGGCATTTGCCAGAAAGTCGTTCATGGTAAAAATGTTGGCGGCGCGCACGTTGACATCCGGATCGGAGATCCGGCGCAAGAGAACGACGCAGACGAGGTTCACAGCGGCAGCGATCAGCGCCATCACGATCATCACAGGGCCCAGCGGTTCCGATCCTTCGAGGTATCGGCGACCGGCGTCGAACAGAATACCGATGGCGAACAGAATCAGCACACTCCCGGAGACGGTCGCCGCGATCCGCTTCCATCTGGCCGACCGGGACAGCGCGAACAGGCTCAAGGCATAGACGAACGCGTCGGATGTGTTGTCGAGGCCGTTGGCGATCAGCGACGTGGAGTCGCCGAACGCGCCGGTCATGAAGAAGGCCACAGCAATCGCGGCATTCAGCAAGAGCACGATCCACAGGATACGACGTTGACGCGCGTCTTTCGGCTGGATGCTTTCGCTCAACGCGTGTCTCCCTGGCGGCGACGTCCAAACGGATCGACGAACTCATTGTTCCCGTACGGGAGGGCCTAAGCACCGATCTCGTCGTGATCGGTCAGGCACTCCGAATGGTCCCGCAGGACCTCAAGCACCCGACAATCGGCCGTTTGTCCGCCAGCGCATTCGCGCACCATGCGTTTCAACTCGGTGCGCAAGGCCTCGAGACGCGCGATGCGCTGCTCAACCTGACGAAGCTGCCGACGCGCGATTGCGTCAGCGTTCTCGCAGGACCGGTCGGGTTCATCGCTGAGGTCGAGAAGCTCCCTGATAGCTTCGAGCGTGAAGCCCAGCTGACGCGCGTGGCGCACGAAAGCCAACCGGTCGAGTTCGTCCTCCCCGTAGCGACGCTGACCGCCCGCCGTTCGTCCCGGCTCGGGCATCAAGCCGATCTGTTCATAGTAGCGGATCGTCTGGACCTTGGTCCCGGTCTTCTTGGCGAGATTACCAATCGTCAGCATGTCCAACCCCCTCAAAGCTACAGTTTTGGTAGATTTCGAATAGTGGACAGGCAAGCGTTCTTCGCTCCAATCACAGATTTGCGACGAGACGACTTATGCGATGGAAATGGCTTGAACCTCTAGCAGCTGGAGGAGGTATCTCCCGCGTTGACAACGTCCCAGAGAACCCGAGCCGCGTTGAGAATGACGTTTTTGCAGCAATCCCTTTTGACGCTGATAGGTATAGTTGCGCTTGTTTTTCTGTGGCTCCTGCTTCGGGTGGATTACCGCTCAGACACTGCGCGGAAGACCGGAAATGCGATCCAAGCCGAGTTCGAACTTTCGGATCACACCGGAATGGTCCGGACGCAAGATGATTTTGCGGGGCGATGAATGCTGATCTTCTTCGGCTTCACCTATTGCCCGGACGTCTGCCCGACCACGCTGGCGGATATCTCGGACTGGTTGGACGCACTGGGCGGCGATGCCCGACGGCTTGATGTCGTGTTCATCACGGTCGATCCCGACCGCGAGACGGTCGAGATCATGGCGGAATATGTCGACTACTTTCATCCCGCAATCGAGGGATCGACCGGCACCGACGACCAGATCGCCCCTGGGGTTGAAGGTTTCCGCGCAAACTATGAGAAAGTACCGACAGAAGGCGGTGACCACACGTTGAACCACACGGCGAGCGTGTTCTTGTTCGACGTCGAGGGCTGGTTCGTCACGACCATCAACTATCACGAACCGCGGGAATTCGCGGTGCCGAAAATCCGGCGCACGATGAAAAAAGAAACGGAAGAGGCGACATGAAGATCAGATATCTGGCGACAGGACTGTTCGCGGCGGGCGGCATCGCAACGGGCGGCATTCTTCTATTCGACAAACTGGGAAAGGAGCCTGTTCCGCCCTCCCTTCGCAATGCCGCCACCTGGATACCGGAGCCTATGCCTTTGCCCACTTTCTCCAACTCGGACGCAAACGATTTGGATATGGGTAAAAAAGAGGTAGCGCCGACTTTCACTTCTCCAGCTCCTCTTGCCTCCGCGATCGCCGAGACTTCCGCGCCAGTCATCGAGCCGCTTCTGGAGGTCTGGTCGCGCGAAATCGCCTCTGGCGAAACGCTCGATACCGTTCTGGCGGAAGCTGGCCTCGTAGCTTCAGAGCGAGCCGAAATCGCCCTGGCGCTTGCAGCGGAATACGATCTGCGTCGGCTGCGTCCGGGACATGGACTTACTGTCGAGACAGGGCATGACGGGCATTTGCAGCGGGTGGTGCTGGATGTCGACGACGGCGTTCGGATCGAAACCGTCTTCGGTGCGGATGTCGCGACCCGTGTTCTTTCCCCCGAATCCGAGCTGCTGATCCGCGCGGCAGAAACGCGCATCGAGAGCTCCCTCTTCGCGGCGCTCGCTGACGCCGGTATCCCCGCGCGCTTCGCAGTCGATCTGGCGCAAATGCTGGGCGGCACTGTGGACTTTCGGCGTGACCTGTCGGGCGGCGAAATCATGCGCTTGATGTGGCGCGAGGAACGTGTCGAAGGCGGGGTGATCGGGCAACCCGAACTGGATTTTGCTGTGCTCGACCTCGGCGATACGCAATTCGAGATTGTCTGGCCCGAAGACGGCACCGGCCGGGCCACGATCTATCGGGACGGCGAGATGATGCGCGTCTTTGCCCAGCCCGTCGAAGGTGCGCGTCTCAGTTCTGTCTTTGGTCGCCGTGCGCATCCGGTCTATGGCGATACCCGCATGCATACCGGGGTGGACTTCGCCGCGCCGCGCGGCACGCCGATTTCGGCGACCGCGCCCGGACGTATCAGCTTCATCGGGCGACGCGGCGGCTACGGGCGGGTTGTTGAAATCTCGCACGGCTCCGAGACCATGACTCGCTACGCGCATCTCAGCGCGGTTCCAGACGGGCTGGCGGTGGGCGATCGCGTCGCGGCGGGCGATACGATCGGCCGCGTCGGTGCAACCGGTACGGCGACTGGTCCCAACCTCCACTACGAGGTGCGCGTCAATGGGCGGCCGACCGATCCTCTTTCCGACGACCGTCTCGCCGAAGCCGTAGAACACGAAGAGCGGAACGACGATGCGATCATGCGTCTTGGCGCGGCGCGGACTTTGCTTGACGAGCACCTCGCCGGTCTTCTTCCGACGAATCCAAACGAAAGACTCTGACCAATGAAACGATCGATTATGGCCCTGTCATGCGCCCTTGCACTCTTTCCGTTTGCGAAGGTCTCCGCAGAGCAATCGCAGATCGACGTCTACAAGACCAACAGCTGCGGCTGCTGTGTCGCCTGGATGAACCATCTCGACGAAAACGGCTTCGAGACGACCGGGCACGACATGTTCGGTGGAACTCTTGTCCGCTTCAAGCTCGACAACGGCGTTCCTCAGCGGATGGTGTCCTGCCATATGGGCCTGATCGATGGCTACGTGATCGAAGGCCATGTCCCGGCTGCGGACATATCCAGATTGCTTGAGGAACGCCCGGAGGCCGTGGGCCTCGCCGTGCCAAAGATGCCGCTGGGATCTCCGGGCATGGATCAAGGCAGTCGCCGCGATGCCTACGATGTCTTTCTGATCTATGAAGATGGTTCGACAGAGGTTTTTGCCAGCTATCCCGGCAACTGACCAAGGACTAAAGGGAATCCGATTTGGAATCACTGTCTCCGATAGCGCTCGGCTTCTTCGGAAGCCTCGCGGCCGGTTCGCTGACCGCAATCGGCGCAGTACCGGTGCTGTTCGGTCGTATCCCGTCGCGAGCCACGAGGGACCTGTCGCTCGGCTTTGCAGCCGGCGTCATGCTGGCAGCGTCGTTCTTCTCGCTGATCATTCCGGCCCTGGACGCAGCCGAAGGTCAGTTCGAGAACGGTGCCGTGCCAGCCGCCATCGTCTGTGTCGCGATCCTCTTCGGCATGGGCGCCGTCGCTCTGTTGAACGAGAAGCTGCCGCACGAGCACTTCTCGACGGGCCGCGAAGGGCCGGACGCGATCGCCCTGCGGCGTGTGTGGCTGTTCATCTTCGCGATCACGATCCACAACTTCCCCGAAGGCCTCGCCGTCGGGGTCGGCTTCGGTGCCAACGGTCTTTCCGGCGGCCTGCCGCTCGCGCTCGGGATCGGCCTACAGAACGCGCCCGAAGGGCTCGCGGTGGCGGTTTCGCTGCTGGGCGAAGGCTATTCGAAGTGGCGCGCCTGGGGCATCGCTGCTCTGACCGGTATGATCGAGCCTGTCGGCGGGCTTATCGGTGCCGGCATCATCAGCCTGTCGCAACCGCTTTTGCCCTGGGGTCTCGCCTTCGCGGCCGGTGCGATGCTGTACGTCATTAGCCACGAGATCATTCCCGAAACCCACCGGAGCGGAAACCAGAACCGCGCGACGCTTGGCCTGTCGGTCGGGCTGGTTCTCATGCTGTTCCTCGACGTTTGGCTCGGATGAGATCATGACGAATATGAACAGCCCGCGCGCCCTGGGGCTGACCATCGCGACTGCTGCCATCATCGCCGATCAGGCAACGAAGGCAGTTGTCGTCGCGAATGCCGGTGCCTTGGGCACCGGAATCGCCGTTGGCCCAGGCTTCAATCTCGTCTTCGGGCGCAACGACGGCGTGACCTTCGGTATGCTTGGCGGTGTGCCATGGTGGGGCCTCGCGCTTCTCGCACTTGGTATCTGCCTCTGGCTGACCGTCATGTTGTATCGCTCGGACAGCCGGATCGAGGCATTGGCCTATGGGGTGATCATCGGCGGCGCGCTTGGAAACGTCATCGACCGCGTGCGCTTCGGCGGGGTCACTGACTTCCTGGATTTCTACGTAGGGCGGCTGCACTGGCCCGCCTTCAACCTGGCGGATGTCTTTGTGGTCTGCGGCGTCGGGCTGCTGCTTCTGGCATCTGTCCTCGAGCGACGCAAAGACAACTCGAGGGTTGGTCAGGAGTAAATGTCGATAGGCGTTCCATTCCGCACCATGGAGTAGATTTCCTCGATCTGCCGATCCGTCACCGAAATGCAGCCCGCCGTCCAGTCGCGCTTGTCGACCGGATCGATACCGGGACGTGGCCCACCGTGAATGAAGATGTCGCCCCCGGGCGATCTGCCTTCAGCGGCGGCGAAGTCCCGGTCCTGCGCGTTCGGATAGGAGATACCAATCGACAGGTGGAATCGGCTGTCGGGATTGCGCCGGTCGATGACATACGATCCCTCAGGCGTCCGTCCGTCTCCTTCGAACTGCTTGTGACCGATCGGTGCGAAACCCAGTCCGATGGGATAAGTGCGCAGCGCCCCTTCGGCGCCATCGAGAACGAGCAACCGCCTTCCCTTGAAGAGCCGCAGGCGCGTGACTTGTGGGCCATCATAGCTGCGGAACTTGGTCGCACAGGCCGACAGAAGCGTGGCCACAGCGCCAAGCAGCGCAATCCGTCTCGTGAGTCTGATATACTGCATCGATGGATGCCCCGTTTTCGAGGTTCTCTACTTCGTCGGATAAGCCACAAGAATGCGCCCGGATCAATGCCCGTGCGCCAGCGCGCCCTGTGCCATGCGTTCACCCACCGGCTCGCCACCCTCGGGCGGTGACTTGCGCCCGGCGGCGTTCAGCAGACGCAGAGCGTTGGCGACCACCAGCAGCGACACGCCGACATCAGCCGCGATGGCCCCCCACATCGACGCCAGTCCGAAGGCGGTGGCCACGACGAACGCGGCCTTCGTTGCCAGAGAGATGCCGATGTTCTGATGAATGATCGACATGGTGCGGCGCGAATGGCCGATCAACCACGGAACACGGGCGATGTCGTCGGTCATCAGGGCAATGTCGGCCGTCTCTATGGCCGCGTCGGATCCGACCGCCCCCATGGCGATGCCGTAATGCGCCCGCGCCATCGCCGGGGCGTCGTTTACCCCGTCACCGATCATCGCGACCATGTCGTGCCTGGCGACCAGTTCCCCGATGGCCGTGACCTTGTCTTCCGGCAGAAGCTCGGCGCGGACCTCGTCAATCCCGACTTCGGCCGCAACGGCCCGCGCGGTGCGTGCATTGTCGCCCGTCAGCATGACGATGGTGTTCACGCCCTGCGCGTGCAGTGCGGCGATGACGCCCTTGGCCTCCGGCCTGATCCGGTCACGCAATTCCAGAACGCCGACGACTCCGGCATCGTCGCCGACCGCGACAAGCGTGGATCCGCCCGCTTCGATTCGGTTCCGAAGGTCACCGGGGATCGCGTTGCCGAAACCCTTTTCCTCGGCGAAGCGATCGGAACCCAGCCAGATCGACCGCCCATTGGCCTGCCCTTCCAGACCTCGGCCGGGCACCGTGCGCGTCTCGTCCGCCGCGGCGACGGTCAAACCGTCCCGCGCGGCTCGGTCCAGGATGGCGCGGGCGAGCGGGTGCGACGAACGCGCTTCGAGTGCGGTCGCGAGGGACAGGAGTTCGGCTTCGCTGGTAGTACCAAGCGGATGGATACCCGCCACCTCCGGCTCGCCCATCGTGATCGTGCCGGTCTTGTCCATCGCCAGCGCCGTCGTCCGGCCTGGGGCCTCGACATAAGCGCCGCCTTTGATCAGAACCCCCGCTCGCGCGGACGCGGTCAGCGACGCGACGATCGACACGGGCGTCGAGATCACCAGCGCGCAGGGGCAGGCAATGACCAGAAGCACCAGCGCATTGTAGAACCAGAAGTCCCAAGCACCGCCAAAAAGGAGCGGCGGAAGCAGCGCGATTGTGACTGCCAGAACCATGACCACAGGCGTGTAGATGCGCGCGAACTTCGCCACCCATTGTTCCACCGGCGCGCGGCGGGCATGGGCGTCGCCGACCATGCGGATGATCTTTGCCAATACCGTATCGGAGGCGAGTTTCGTCGCGCGCACTGTCAGCGTGCCTTCGCCGTTGATCGTGCCAGCATAGACTTCGTCGCCGGGTTCCTTCGCGACCAGCGCGCTTTCGCCGGTGATGGGGGCCTGATCGACCGCGCCGGCACCGTCCGTCACCTCGCCGTCGAGCGCGATGCGGTCACCGCCGCGCACGATGAAACTGTCCCCGACGGCGACTTCCGCTGCCGGAACGTCCGCTTCGCTACCGTCCGCCCGGATCAGCCGTGCCCTGGGCGGCGCCAAATCCAGAAGCGCCGAGACCGCATTGCGCGCCCGCCCGACACTCCAGCTTTCAAGATAGAGCGAGAGCGAGAAGAAGAAGGCCACCGTCGCCGCCTCGAAGAACTCGCCCAGGCCGATTGCGCCCGCGACGGCCACGACCATCAGCAGGTTCATGTCCGGCGAAAGCCGCCGCGCCGAGGACCACGCCTTGGGCGCGACCAGCCAGACACCGAACAGGATCGCGATCCCGAACAGCCCTGCCTCGGTCAGGGGCATCGGGGCATCGCCATGGCCCGAGAATATGCCGACTGCGCCGCCCAGCCCGGTCTCGATCAGGTGCCAAAAGAAGCCAGCGGCCCAGAAGCCGCCGCTGAGCATCGTGAACCATCTTTGACGCGCAAGATGGGCGGCCTGGTCTTCCGAAGCCGTTTCAGCATCCCAAAGACGAGCAGTCATTCCGGTGCTTGCCACCAGTTCCGCGATGCGCGCATCGGTGACGGGTTCGGCGCCGTCCAGAACGGTCATGCGCCCGTTGATCACGTCAAAGGCCAGATGTCCCTTTCCGCCGATCTCGGGTCCAACGGCACGACCTAAAATCGCGATCTCTTCCGCGCAATCGAGACCGGACACCTGGAAACTGCGTCCTTTCACCGGTGTCGTCGCGGTTGTCGGCATCTCCTTGTCATAGCGTGCGTTGCCGCAGCAACCACCAATCTCTTGTCGATGTGCGGTGACGCGATCGTGAATATGAGGATCGGAAGGCATTGGCGGACCTGCAAACTTGCGAATTCAGACATGGAGATAGCTCCTACAGCAGCTAGAGCTTCAAGGCCCAATCTCGTTTTTGCGTTGTTCATCGAACAGGGGAATGAAAAAGCTTGTCACCGAAACCGGAATCGATGGGAAAATGGCCATGCGCGTCAGACTGATAGGCTTTGTGGTGGCAACGCTCGCCCTAGGTGGGTGCTCGACGCTTGACGGCACAGCCCGCGAGACACGTCAGCAAGAGGCCCTTCAGGCCCAACTAGCTGCCTTGGCGGCACCGGATCAGGATGTTGCAACGGCGCGGCTGAGACCCGAAGACGGGTGCTACTGGTATCGCCATGCCGGGCGTGTCGAGACGACCGAGCTTCCGCTTCGCACACCGGGTGGCCAGCAGATTTGTGCACCCTCCGAAACGTGACCGCCGCTACCGGACGACTCGCAACCGTCTGATCGGACGACTTCCGACGACATTTTGCGCCGGAAGCCGTGGCTTCGCGTCTTCAACTGCGCGGGGATACGCTGTCGTCGGCCGAGTAAAGATACGCGGTCGAACCGAGTTCGACCCTTGGGTAAAGCTGATTGATGTGTGCCATGACCATGCGGACGCACCCTGAACTTGCCCGCGAGCCAATGGACCGCGGATAGGGCGTGCCGTGGATCCGCAGATAGGTATCCCGGTCTCCGACATAGAGATAGAGCGCCCGCGACCCCAAGGCATTGCTCGGACCCGGTTCCATTCCATCTTCGTACTGCGCGTAGACTTCGGGCTCGCGCTCGATCATCGACTGGGTGGGCGTCCAATGCGGCCACTCGACCTTGCGCTTGATCGTGTAGGTGCCCGGCTCGTAGAGATCGCCCCGCCCGATGGCCACCCCATAGCGCATCGCGGTCCCACCTTCCTCGATATGATAGAGATACCGCGCTACCGCGTCGACATGGATGTCGCCCGGTGTCAGTCCGTCATTCGCAACGACCCGCTGTGGCAGGAAGCGCGGATCCAGACCCCACGGATTGGAGGTCGCCGGATCAAAGCCCGGCGGCGTCACCTGCGCGTCCCAGGCGGCCTTTTCCGCTGCCGTCGGCTGGCTGCTGGAAAGCGCGGGGCCTGCTGCCGCGGCCGAAAACAGCGCGGAAGTCGTTATGATGAAATGGCGTCTTGTCAGCATGTTCTGCTTCTCTCTTCAATATCCAGCCCGGTGTCGCCGAAGAATTCGAGATACTTTGCAGTAGGATAGGACCTACACCAGCTAGAGGTTCAATGGTTCACGATCAGAAAATCGTGAGAGGTTTCTGAAACCGCGATCTATCGATTTTCATCGCGGGGCGCGAATGACGGCCAGGTAGACCGAAGCGGAGACGCGAGCGACAGTTTCCGACTGGCCGATGAGAAGTTGGCCAAACTTTCGCTTTTCCTCCTTGAGTCGCGCGGCAGCCTAGGGTCGAAGATTGACGATGATGATCTTGGTGCCTCAGAAGCCAGTACATCAGCCTGATGCCTTTGAATTCATAACGGTCTGGCGGGCCATGCTTTGCAGGATCGGACAATCGGGCCGATGGTCACCAGCGCATTCACGAACAAGGTGGTCGAGCGTCTGACGCATGTCTTGGAGATCCGCGATCTTGTCGTCGATCGCACTCAAATGATCTTTGGCCAATGCTTTCACGTCTGCACTGGCACGCGTGTCGTCCGCCCAAAGTGCAAGCAACTTGCGGCAATCCTCGATCGAGAAGCCGAGCGCCCGCGCGCGACCCAGAAACGTGAGCTTGTGCGCGTCGCGGGTCCGGAACGCGCGATATCCGTTCGTATCGCGCAGCGGTTTAACCAGACCGATATCTTCGTAATACCTGATCGTCTTGGCGGGCAGTCCCGACACAATCGCAACTTCTCCGATATTCATGCCTTGCCTCCTTTCTGTTTCATTCTGCGGGTTCGGGAACGATACTGGCGCTGTGCCGCTTGGGCGTGGCCTTGGCGGAGCCGGTTTGAACCCGGGTCAGGCGAAGCGCATTCGACAAGACGAAGACACTGGACAGCGCCATCGCGCCCGCGGCCAGCATCGGCGACAGAAGCATCCCGGTCAGGGGCCACAGAACGCCCGCGGCCACCGGGATTAGCGCGGTGTTGTATGCGAAAGCCCAAAACAGGTTTTGGCGAATGTTACGCATCGTGCGCTGGCTGACATCTACCGCACGCAACACGCCGGCCGGATCGCCCCGCATCAGCACGACATCGGCCGTCTCGATAGCCACGTCCGTACCGGTCCCCATTGCCACGCCGATATCGGCAGCAGCCAAGGCGGGCGCATCGTTGATGCCATCGCCGACAAAGGCCACCGGGCCTTGCTCCCGGAACTGCTCGATTGCGGCGACCTTGCCGTCGGGCATGACTTCGGCCGTCACCAGATCGATCCCGAGCTCCTGCGCGATGGCATCTGCCGTGGCGCGTGCATCGCCGGTCACCAGGGCGACCCTTAGGCCGCGGCCCTTCAGCTTCGACACGGTGTCCGATGCACTGGATTTGACGGGATCGGCAACGCCGATTGTCGCTGCCAGGCTGCCGTCGATTGCAACAAAGAGCGGGGTGCGCCCCCCTGCCCCGATGGCAGCCGCGTGCCGGTCCAGCGCCGCGGTCGCGATGCCGTCGCGCCGCATCAGACGGGACGCGCCGACCAGAACGGTCCGCCCGTCGACCGTGGCGCGGGCACCGAGACCGGTGATGCTTTCGAAACCGCGCACCCCCGACAGATCCAGACCGCGCAGTTCGGCGGCCCGCACGATGGCCTCGGCGATCGGGTGCTCGGACATCGCTTCCACCGATGCGACCAGCCTCAGGACGTCGTTCTCCTCGAAGCCCTCGCCGACCGACAGATCGGTCAATTCCGGACGGCCTTCGGTCAGGGTGCCGGTCTTGTCGAAGACAATCGTGCGGACCTCCTGAAGCCTCTGCAACGCATCGCCCCGGCGGAACAGCACACCCAATTCGGCGGCGCGCCCTGTTCCGACCATGACCGACGTGGGTGTGGCAAGCCCCATGGCGCAGGGGCAGGCGATGATCAGGACCGACACGCCCGCGACCAACGCAAGACCAAGTGCGGGATCGGGGCCGAAGGTCAGCCACGCCGCGACCGTCAGGACCGCGACAGCCAAAACGGCGGGGACGAACCAGCGCACGACGCGGTCCACCGCGGCCTGGATCGGAAGCTTCGCGCCCTGCGCGTCCTGCACCATTCTGACGATACCAGCCAGCACCGTGTCCTCGCCCACGGCCGTCGC
>Ga0208684_1000942_pt1 | contig 17336 bp, 15 predicted proteins | sample MalvireepMed_b05_FD_184245 | JGI IMG/M metagenome (GOLD analysis project Ga0208684, IMG submission 184245) | Marine viral communities from the Global Malaspina Expedition - Malaspina viral metaG DeepMed_b05 (SPAdes) (version 2) | ecosystem: Environmental > Aquatic > Marine > Oceanic | place... | reverse complement strand
CCGGGCGGTGATGTTGGCCATATGAAGGCGCTTTTCATGTCTCAGGCTTTCCACGACCACTCCCAATTTGTCTTCCGGCGAACGCAGGGTGAAGCGGTAGGTTCCGGTGACGTCGAAGAAGGGGGATACGTGGAAAGACTTTGGCGCACTGTGCGCGTTGCGGCCCGGATTGACGGCGGCAACGTAACAATGGGTCTCGCCGAATGTGTTGTTCACTTCATAGATGATCCCGCGCAGGTCGCCGTCCGGGCCGTAGCCATACCAGAGCGAGAGGGGCGCAAATTTGTAGAACAGGTGGCGCGGGAAGGTGACGAGGCGGATGGCGCCGCCGTCCAGTGTAATGCCTGCCTTGGCAAGTTCGGATTCGGCCCAGGGACGTAGCGGCGCGTCTTTCTGCTTGGGGCCGTGGTCTTCGGTGCGGAAGGCGAACAGGCCGGGCGCGTTGACGCTGAACAGGGCTGAGCTGGCCGCGGCCTCGTCCAACCGGTCGATGTCGAGATCAATCAGGACGAGATCATATGCAAACCGCCGCTCGAATGGCTGGTAGCGCACATGGACAGTCTGGCCTTTCCAGAGGCTCAGTGCGGGTTGGGGATGCGCATTGGTCAAACAGACACCTCGGCAGCGATTTCCACAGGGCGAAGTTTGCGTGCTGGCTGTACAATGTCCACACCTTCGGCCGTCCACGGCACGGATCCGCCAAGGGAAAGGGCGGCTGAGAGGCCGGATTTCAGGCCGTCCTCATGAAAGCCGCGGCCCATCCATGCGCCGGCGATCCAGAGACCGTTCTGACCCTGAATACGCTTCAGGCTGCGCACGGCTGCTTCGGCGGCGGCATCGAACTGCGGATGGTCGAAATCATACTCGAGAAAGGTCAGCTCGTCGCGAGGGGGCGTGTCGGGGTTCAGCGTGATGAAGAGTGGGCGCGCATCGGGCAGGCCCTGCAGCCGGTTCATCCAATAGGTGAGGCAGATGTCGCCGCTTTCCTGTTTCAGCACGTTCCAGCTGGCCCAGGCGGCCTTGCGCGATGGCATCAGCGCCGGGTCGCGGTGGAGATAGATACGGTTTGGCCGATAGCGAACCGAGCGGAGCAGGAAGGCCTGATCTTCGAATTGTTCCTCGGTCAGGCGCAGGGCCTGGTCGGAATGGGTGGCGAGAATGACATCATCGAATACCTCGCGACGGCCATCGGTCGTCACGACCGCGATATGGTCACCAAAGGGAAAAATGCGCTCGACGCCCGAGTTGAGGCGAACCCGGTCGCCGAGCGCGTCCGCAACAGTGCGGACATAGTTTTCACTGCCACCGGTGACGGTACGCCAATTCGGGCGTTCCTTGTGCATGAGGCGGTGATTGTCGAAGAACTGGAAGAAGCTCATGGCGGGGTAGTCGACCATCTTGTCTTCGCAGGTGGACCAGATGGCGGCCCCCATGGGCAGAATATAGTTCGTGCGGAAATCTGTATCGAACTCATGGCGGTCGAGCCATGCGCCCAGAGTTGTATCCGTAATCGTGCCATCGGCGAGTTCGGCGCGCGCAATGTCGTTGAAGCGGAGGATGGTGCGCCAGAAGCGATGGAATTTCGGGCTCAGGAGATTGCGACGCTGGGCAAAGATGCCTTTCAGTGTGGACGCCCACTCCCAGCCTTTCGGATCAGAGACCGCAAAGCTCATGTCGGACGCTTGTGTTTCGACACCAAGTGCATCGAAGAAGCCGATCAGGTTCGGATAGTTGAGTGCATTATAAACGATGAAGCCGAGATCGACCTTCGTTTCGTGGCCGTCATAGTCGAACGCATGCGTGCATGCGTGCCCCCCGGCCCGGCCTGATTGTTCGTAAAGTGTTACGTGTGCGGAATTGCGCAGCGCCCATGCAGCGCCGAGGCCGGATATTCCAGATCCAATAATGGCGATGCGTTTCATGCGGCGTCTCGCTTTTCTTTCAATGTATCATATGCGTCGAGTGCGCGCTGGCGAGCGCCGGAATGGTCGACTATGGGTTTCGGATAGGTCTTGCCGAGCTGAATGCCGGCCTTGTTCAGAATCTCTTCGCTGGCTTCCCACGGGGCGTGCAGGTACTTGTCTGGCAGGTCCTTCAGTTCCGGACAGAAGCGCCGCACATAGTCGCCGGTCTCATCGAACTTGCTGCCCTGGCTGATCGGATTGAAGACCCGGAAATAGGGCGCCGCATCGGCACCGGAGCCCGCAGTCCATTGCCAACTGGCGGCATTGTTGGCCGGGTCAGCATCGACCAGCGTGTCCCAGAACCATGCTTCGCCGTCCTGCCAGGGCAGGAGAAGGTGCTTGGTCAGGAAGGAGGCGACAATCATCCGTACCCGGTTGTGCATCCAGCCTGTCTGCCAGAGCTGGCGCATTCCTGCGTCAACCATCGGATAGCCGGTCTGGCCCTTGGTCCATGCGTCAAAGGCATTCTTGTCTTTTCGCCACGGCATGAACTCGAATGAGTCATTATAGTTTTCGGAGGCGAGCGCCGGATTGTAAAACAGGAGTGTATGGGAAAATTCCCGCCAGCCAATTTCTGACAGGAAGGTGTGACCATCCTTTTCCTGGATCGTGCCGGCTTCCATACCAGCATGGACAGCGCGCCATATCTGCAGTGGTCCGATCTCGCCGAAACGGAGATGTGGGGAGAGACCGGACGTGGACATGTCGAGGTCCGGGCGGTTGCGATCTTCCTTGTAGCCATTGATTGGCCCATCAAGGAAATCGTTCAGGCGGGCAATCGCGCCGTCCTCGCCGGGGGTCCAGTCATCAAAGCCTGTAGACCAGTCGGGGTTCGACGGGTGGAGGCCCCAATCATCGAGGGATTCGCTTTCGGGTTTGGGGCCGCTCAGCGTTTTGTGGCGGCCATACGTGTCGCGCGCGACGAAGTTGTTGCGGGCCGCGCGCCAGTAAGGAGTGAACACCTTGTAGTAGCCACCCGCATTGGTCTCGACCTGCCACGGCTCGTTCAGCAGCCGCGCATTGTAGCTGGAGACATCCAGGCCCCGCTGGGCCAGGTCTTCCTTGATTGCGGCATCCAGATCGCGTTCGGGCTGGTCATAGCGGCGATTCCAGAAAATGGTCTCTGCGCCGGTCTCTTCGATGACGGTGTCGAGCACATCGGCGGATTGCCCGGAGCGAAGGGTCAGCTGGGCGCCCGCCTGTTTGATATCAGCGGCAAGCGCGCGCAGGGATTTGTCCAGCCACCATTTCGAGGCGCCGCCGAGGGGCCGCAGGCCTTTGGTCTGCTCGTCCAGTATGTAGAGCAAGACGAGGGGCCTGCCGGACGAGACGGCGGCATGCAGGGCCGGATTGTCGGAAAGGCGCAGGTCTTCGCGGAACCAGACGATGGCAGGCGCAGATTGTGACACAAGACCTCCGGGCAGGGTTGAACAGTTTACAAAGCCTCTACGCGCGAGTTCGCGGAATGGATCATGCGGGGCTGAGCCTTGGTCTTCCGCGCCTGCAATTGGGGCGGTATACCCTTTCGATGTTCAAAAGAATCATACGCCCCAGCGGAGTGTAACCGAAATGTCAGGCACACATCTTCCGGGTCTCATCCACGCCGCTGCGGGCAAGCGTGTTGTCTGTGTTGGCGATGTCATGCTGGACCGGTTTATCTATGGCGGCGTCACCCGCATATCCCCCGAAGCGCCTGTGCCGATCATGCGGCGCACCCGCGAAGCGGCGATGCCGGGCGGTGCGGGCAATGTGGCACGAAACCTTGCTTCGCTCGGCTTGTCGGTCTCGCTCATCGGGGTTGTCGGGGATGATGGCGAAGGCCGGGAACTGGCCGCGCTGCTGGGAGACATTGAGGGCGTTGATGCCGATTTGATCGCGATGCGCGACCGGTCAACCACGCTGAAGACGCGCTTTGTCGCCGGGGGACAGCAATTGCTGCGCGTGGACGCGGAAGACACCAGCCCCATCGGGCCGAGCCCGGAAGCCGAGCTGATTGCCTCCGTTGCCGACGAGGCGAATGAAGCAAGCGTGATCATCCTGTCCGATTATGCCAAGGGCACGGTGACGGATGGCGTCATTGCAGCTGCGCTGGCGGCTGGAGACCAATACGGCATTCCGGTGATTGCCGATCCGAAAGGCCGCGATTTCACGCGCTATGGCGCGGTGGACTTGCTCAAGCCGAATGCCAGCGAGTTGGCCGCAGCCATGGGGCTGAGGGTGGAAACGGATCAGGATGTCGGTGAGGCCCTGACGGCTGCGCAGACCTTGCTGATGGCGAAATCCATTGTCGTGACGCGGGCCGCAAAGGGCATGTCCTATGCCATCGAGGGCGAGCCGGCCGTGCATCTGAGCGGTCAGGCGCGCGAAGTGTATGACGTGTCGGGCGCGGGCGATACGAGCATTGCGGCGCTGGCGCTGGGCCTGGCAGGTGGCGGCTCGGTGGCGGATGCGGTCAGCCTGGCGATCACGGCGTCCGGGATTGCCGTCGGCAAGGCGGGCACGGCTACGGTTTCAGCCGAAGAGATGATCACGGCGTTGCAGATGGGTTTGCGCAATGGCGGCGTCAGCTATCTGACGCTCGACGCAGCCAGGGCACAGGTCGCTTCCTGGCGGGATTCCGGGCTGACCGTCGGCTTCACGAATGGCTGTTTCGACATCCTTCATCCGGGGCATTTGCGGGTTTTGGAAGAGGCCAAGTCGCGCTGTGGCCGTCTGGTGGTTGGCCTGAACTCGGATGCGTCCGTATCGCGCCTGAAAGGACCGACGCGGCCGGTCAATGACGCTGACTCCCGCGCGCGGGTCCTGTCGGGCCTGATGGCCGTGGATGCGGTGGTTGTTTTCGAGGAAGACACACCCGGCGCGCTGATCGAGGCGTTGCAGCCGGACTTGCTGGTCAAGGGCGGGGATTATTCCATCGATACGATCGTTGGCGCTGACACAGTGCAGGCACGCGGCGGAACGGTTCATATCGTGCCGTTGGTGGATGGACAGTCGACCACGGCGGCGATTGCTCGGGCGCAGTCCAAGACAGAATGAGTTCGGCTGCGCAAACAGCCGCCCAATTGCTCAAACAATATGGCGAAGACGCAGAAGTGATTGCCACGCTGCGTGCAGCGGAAGTGGCCGCGCAGGGTGACGTCGAGGCATTGGCGCACTGGGACGCGGTGATCGCCTGCCTGACGGGTGAAGCTCCTGAAGGGCTGCCGAACTAGCGCGTCAGTTGGCGACGCCCTTTTTGAGCTCATAGCGCCCGCGTCCGGTTTCGTTGAACCATTCCTGGATGTCCGGATGGCTGAGCGGTGTGTCGGAATCGTCAATCACCAGGTTCTGTTCCGAGACATAGGCGACGTAATGTGTGCGCTCGTTCTCGGCGAACAAATGATAGAAGGGCTGGTCTTTTGAGGGACGCACTTCTTCAGGAATGGATTCATACCATTCATCGGTGTTGGCGAAGACGGGGTCGACATCGAAAATGATGCCGCGAAACGGGAAGTGGCGGTGGCGCACAACCTGGCCGATCTGGAACTTTGCGAGCAGGGGGGTGATGTCGTTATAGCGCTGGTCACGGTCGAGGGGTTTGTCGAGCAGCAGCGCGTCGTCGGCAACCTTACGGCGACCGATTCCCACGCTGCCTAGCAGCTTTCCCAAGAGCGATGCGCGTCTGGTCATTTCCCACTCCTGTGATACACCATGCATCAACTGAAAAACTTGGGCCACACTATGGCTGAAAAAAAATCAGCGGTACGGCGCGGAAAACGCGGCCGACCGCGCCCAGCCAGGGCCTCGGACCTCTATGCGGCCGTGGACCTTGGAACCAATAATTGCCGCCTTCTGGTGGCCACTCCACACGGAAAAACTTTCCGTGTGGTTGATTCGCACTCCCAAATTGCCCGTTTGGGTGAGGGATTGCACGAAACCGGTCGGCTGTCCGAAGCTTCGATAGAGCGCGCGATGGATGCGCTGAATGCGATCCGCGGGAAGCTCAAGACACATGGAGTCGGCAAGGTCCGCTGCATCGCGACCGAGGCTTGCCGAAAGGCAGAGAATGGTCCGGATTTCATCCAGAGGGTGCACGACGAGACCGGCCTGACCTTCAAGATCATTGGCGCGAAGGAAGAAGCGCGCCTTGCCAGTATCGGGTGTCATGACCTGATTGGCGATGATGCGCCGTCGGTACTGGTGGTGGATATTGGCGGCGGGTCGACGGAATTGTCGTGGCTGAATGCCGAACTGGCGCGGGCCAATGGCCTGAACGGCCTGATCCAGCGTGCGCCCATCCAGAACTGGACCAGCCTGCCGCTGGGCGTCGTGACCCTGACCGAAGCCTTTGCTCATCTGCCGGACGCAGAAGCCTATCAGGCAATGCTGGATCATGCCGGAGAAGTTATTGAAGCCTGGCAAGGCACACAGGCGATCCGTTCTGCGATGGGTTTGAGAGGGGCGCACCTGATCGGTACGTCCGGGACAGTGACCTGCCTGGCGGGCGTACATCTGAAACTCGACCGCTATCGCCGTGACAAGGTGGACGGGACGTGGATGAGCCGGACCTCGGGCGAAAAAGTGCTGAACATGCTGCGCGAAGCCGGACCGGACGGGCGGGCGGCCCTGCCGACGATTGGTGAAGAGCGCGCAGGACTGATGCTGGCGGGCTGTGCTATTCTGGACGCGCTTTGGCGGGCCTATCCGGCGGGGCGTTTGCGGGTTGGCGACCGTGGCCTGAGGGAAGGCCTGCTGCTCAGCATGATGTATGGCCAGAAGCCCGCGCGGCGTCGTCGCAGAGGCGGGCGCAAACGGCGCGAAGGCGGCAACACGCCTCAAACCCATTCGGCAACGGAGGCCGGCAATGACGGATGATGGAAAGCGCCGCTGGAAAGGCCCCGGCAAGGAAAGCAAGAACACGTCCGGTCGCCAGATGACCGAGCGCAAGGTCACGGCGCATCGTGCGAAAAATGAAAGTTCCAAACGCTGGATCGAACGCCAGCTACAGGATCCCTATGTGCGCAAGGCCAAGGAAGAGGGCTATCGGGCCCGCGCGGCCTACAAACTGCTTGAGATAAATGAAAAGCTGGACCTGCTGCGCAAGGGTCAGCGCGTTGTTGACCTGGGCTGTGCGCCCGGCGGGTGGATGCAGGTCGCGCTGAAGAAGGGCGCGCTGGAAGTGGCGGGCATTGACCTCTTGCCGGTCGAGCCGATTGAAGGCGCGCATATCATTGAAGGCGATGTGAATGAGCCGGACGATGTTGCGGCCTTGCTGGACGGGCTGAGTGGACCGGTTGACCTTGTCCTGTCCGACATGGCGGCGAACACGACCGGGCACAAGCAGACGGACCATTTGCGCACCGTCGCTTTGGTCGAGATGGCGGTCGCGTTCGCCATTGAACATCTCGCGCCGGGCGGCACATTCTGTTCGAAAGTGTTTCAGGGTGGCGCGACGAAGGATGTGCTGGACACGTTGAAGGCGCATTTCAAGACGGTGCGCCACATCAAACCGCCATCAAGCCGGGCCGGAAGTCCCGAAATTTTCGTGGTGGCAAAGGGATTCAAGGGTTAATTCAAGGGCGCTATCAGAGCTGCCAATCGATTGTATTCCGTACGCGGCGGTTGGGGCGTCTGGAGAGAACGGAATTCAGATAGGCGTCGTTTTCGGATTTTTTGGGCTTGGATTCATAGCCCAATTCGACCGACACTTCGTAATGGGTGACTTGTCCCTTGCTGATGAAGCCACGGGCGGTCGAGACTTCGAACCAGTCTGGTTCCCCAAAGAGATCGCGCGCTTGAACCAGGGCCCGATCAATCGCGTCGTCCACCGAAATCGGTGACAGGCCGACGATGCGGCGTAGAGGAGCGTGGGCGCTTGCCATAAGTTAACAACTTGCTTCTGCGTTGTATGGTTTGTCTTGCAAGTTCTATGCAAAACTCGAGCAAAAGTTCCAAAAAAACCTTGTATTGCTTTAGATTAGTGTCCGCTCCACTATCCATCTGCGAGTCAGGGAGAAAGTTAATGGCCATCAAAGGTGGGTGTTATTGCGGCGCGATCCGGTATGAGGCGGGAGGCGATGCGATCATGAAGGCAAGTTGCCATTGCCGGGAATGCCAATACTTCACGGGTGGGCAGGCCAATACGATCATGGCGATGCCAACTGCGGAGTTCCGTTACACGCTCGGCAAGCCAAAAGGATATCGCCGGGGAGATCTGGAACGTGGAGCGCTACGCGAATTTTGCTCCGACTGCGGAACGCATATCGCCACGCGATCCCCCTCTCTGCCGCAGGCGGTGATCCTGAAAGTCGGCACACTGGATGATCCATCCGTGTTCGGTGCGGCCCAAATGGCCATGCAGGTTGCGGATGCGCAGAGCTTCCACCATGTTCCAGACGATATCGCCAGATTTGAAAGGTTTCCCGGCCAATGATCAGGATAATTTCCATCATACTCGCAGGTGTAGTAGTGTCGGGCTGTGCCTATCTGCAGGATGTCTATTCCAGCGACGGCGTGTATGGGTCGGGGGCGGACCCTTATGAAAAGATCCAGTTCGCGGGAGAAAAGGCCACAGGGGCCGAACGTGCCGCATGTGAATCCGCAGGCGGTCGCGTCGCGCGTGACGGCATGCGGGGGTGGGAACAGTGCATTCAGCCCTTCGAAGACGCCGGAAAGGCGTGTGCGGATAATGCCGATTGCATTGGCCAATGCCGTCTCAGCCTCGGCGACGACATGCCAGAAGCCGGCAAGCCTGTTACGGGCAAGTGCCAAGCGACCGACAGCCCCTTCGGATGCTATGCCACCGTCGAAAATGGACGCGCGACACCGGCGCTCTGCGTAGACTAGATTACACCGGAAGAAGGTGCGCCTGCGCTTCGTCGCGATGCTTCTTGAGATATTTCATGAAAGGTGTGCCGCCGGTGCCCACATCCGGATCATTGCCAGCGCCGCCCTTTGATTGCTTGTTGATATAGCTGGCCGCATATTCCAGATGGCGCGTGCGGAACCGTGCGAGTTTCATCACACTCTCATTGTAGAGTTCGGTCAGGGCCTTGTTGCCTGCGCCCTCGATGAAGGCGCGCAGCGAACTGTTCGCGCGCAAATCCTCGATGAAGCGGCGATGAGTGGGCGGACGATAGGCATGCAACTCGTCAAGGAATGTGCGCAAGGGGTCTGCCGCGTGTCCGACGCTGAGCAGCGCATGCATGGCTGGCACGATGGAGGATTGAGAGCCGGTCTGCCCGCGGAAGGCCTGCGGCGCGCCAAGGGTTTCAGCAACGCCTTCATAGACAAGGCCATCGCCAAGGGCGGGATTGTCCTTCCAGCCATGAATCCAGGGGCGGACGCGGTGGAAATAGACATAGGGGTCACACTGGTCCGGCATGCGGTCGAAGATGGCATTGATATCGTCCCATGCCGTGGACATCGCTCTGAGGCTTGATTCGATACGGGCTTCATCGGCTGCCTGCAAATGGTCGATCAGCTGGGTCGCCTCTTCAAGCAATTCGCCCGCCCGCGCCTCGATCGCGACATGGACAAGGATGAACCAGGCTTCGTCGAGGCCGCCGTCGAAATGCTGGATTGTATAGATACTGGAAAGATCAATCGGGCCAGCCGGGTCGAACCGGCCCCAGTTTTCCAGCGTATAGCTGGAATAGGGCAACAGGGGCGGCTGGCCGATGGCTTTTCCGATCTGCCAGATCGGCACGGCAAGACAGGCGGGCAGGGATTTCGGTGCCTCCGGTTCGCCCCAGACATAGGATTGGACCATGAAGCTGTAGTGCAGCATGGCGATGCGCTGTTCGGCCTCGGTCGTGGTGGCGAGAAAGTCGGTCAGGTCGAGCTGGGGCAGGGATTCGAGATGGGCGCGGACGCGGCCTGTCGGCAGAATGCGCGGCAAGGCCAGCGCGACATCGCGAACCGGATGAAGAAATTCCGGCAGGGTCACATTGGCTGGATCGAAAGATGACAGGAAACCCCGGTCGCGGCTGAGGCCATAATCTGCAAGCGTCATGATGTGCTTCCTCCCAAAAGCATTTTATTTCATTTGAAACTAACTCTGCTTTCGCCGGATTGGCCAGACCATATTCTGCGAAAAGCTCGCACATTGCAGGGATTTTCAGGAGGGGACTTCACAAAGGCTCGCGACTCCCTTATTGGGCCAAAAAGGGAGCTCCCCACATGAAAATCCGGCAAGCCATTACCTTCGACGACGTGCTGCTCCAGCCCGGGGCCAGCGAGGTCATGCCCGCTGACGTCAACGTCTCCACCTTCCTGACCAAAGCCATTCCGCTGAACATTCCGCTGATCTCGGCGGCGATGGACACGGTGACCGAGGCACGCCTGGCGATTGCCATGGCGCAGTCCGGCGGTATCGGCGTGATCCACCGCAATCTCTCAATCGAACAGCAGGCCGGTGAAGTGGCCATGGTGAAGAAATATGAGAGCGGCGTGGTGATGAATCCCGTCACGATCTCGCCGAGTGCGAGCCTTGGTGATCTGGTCGAGTTGAAACAGCGCACGGGCTTTTCCGGCGTGCCGGTCGTGGACAAGAGCGGCAAGGTCGTCGGCATTATCACCAATCGTGATACGCGCTTTGCCGATGACGTCTCGGAATCGGTGGCAAACCTGATGACGAAAGAGGTCGTGACCGTGAAAATGGACACGCCGAACGACGAAGCCCGGCGCCTGTTGCACAAGCATCGGATCGAGCGTCTGGTCATCGTGGATGACGATAATCGCTGCGTCGGCCTGCTGACCGTGAAGGACATGGACAAGGCGGCCGTGAACCCGAACGCCGCCAAGGACGCCGCCGGTCGCTTGCGCGTCGCGGCGGCCTCGACCGTGGGCGATGCCGGGTTCGAGCGCACCGAAGCTCTGATCGCGGCGGGCGTGGATTGTGTCATCATTGACACCGCGCATGGCCATTCGATCTCTGTCGCGCAGGCGGTTGAGCGGGCGAAGAAGATATCCAATTCCGTCCAGATCATTGCCGGGAACGTGGCGACCGCCGAGGCGACCAAGGCGCTGATCGATGCGGGCGCGGATGCGGTGAAGGTCGGCATCGGGCCGGGCTCGATCTGTACGACGCGGATTGTGGCCGGGGTTGGCGTGCCGCAACTAACTGCAATTGAAGCGTGCGCGAATGCGGCGCAGGCGAGCGGCGTGCCGGTGATTGCCGATGGCGGCATCAAATTCTCGGGCGACTTTGCCAAGGCGCTCGCCGCCGGGGCCTCGACCGCGATGATGGGCTCGATGTTCGCTGGCACCGAGGAAGCGCCCGGCGAAGTGTTCCTCTATCAGGGCCGTTCGTACAAGGCCTATCGCGGCATGGGCAGCCTCGGCGCAATGGCGCGCGGCTCGGCCGACCGCTATTTCCAGAAGGACGCCGCGCAGGAGAAGCTGGTGCCGGAAGGCATTGAAGGCCAGGTGCCGTTCAAGGGCCCGCTCGGTCCGATCATCCACCAGATGGTCGGCGGCCTGCGCGCGGCGATGGGCTATGTCGGCGCCAAGACGATCGACGAGCTGCACGAGAAGGCCGAATTCGTTCAAATCACCGGCGCGGGCCTGCAGGAAAGCCACGTCCACGACGTGCAGATGACGCGGGAAAGCCCGAATTATTCGCTGAGCCGGGGGTAGGCCGATTGGGCGGGCTTGTTGCGAGTCGGGCCTCGTCCTTCGACTTCGCTCAGGATGAGACCCTCATTGAACCAATGGGTCCCGCCACATAGCTTCCATCTGCGGTGAGCCTTCTCCGACCTCGAACAGTTTCATGCGTTCGAAGCCGTGGCTCATATAGAAGCCGGAATTGGCGGGATTGGAGTTTTCCAGATAGCAGGGCAGGCCCGCGCGGTCGGCGGCGTCCAGCATGGGGCGCAATATCGTCTTGCCGAGGCCTTTGCCACGCGCAGCCTTCCGTGTGCCGATGGTGAAGAGGTAGAGGTGGCGTTTTGTCGGATGATATCGCTGCATGATCTCACCGGCCTTCAGCGCGCGTTTCACGGTGCCTTTTGATCCTTTGCTGAGAAGTGAAAGGACCAGCCGGAAGGTCTGGAATGATGTCAGGCCATGCCGCGTTTCGGAGAGGGCCCACATCGTGGCGGCATCATCGCCAATCTGGTGGCAGATACCCTCAGGAAGATACATGTCTCGCGCCAGCTGTCGGAAGGTCGCCCGGATGGCGGCGTCGGTGCCGAATATCCAGCGATTGATGGGATCTTCGGAAAACGCTTCAGCCGTGATGTCGCCGATCTGTCGCCAGTCAGCCGGGCTTGCAGTTGTCACCTGCGGTGGCAGGTCCAGTTTGAGCATCAATTTACCTCTCCAGCCACGCTATCCAGCCACTATTTACGGGACTTGGCCAGACCGCGCCCTAGCTTGAACTGTAATTGATACAGGGAATCGGCATGACGGACAGGATCGCAATCATCGGAGCAGGATTGGCCGGGCTCGCCGCCGGACGGGCATTGGCGGAGACGGGTATGACACCGGTCATATTCGAGAAGAGCCGCGGACTGGGCGGTCGTCTGGCGACGCGTCGCATGGATTTCGGGCCGATTGATCATGGTGCACCTGGGGTTCCAGCCAGCGTGCCGGGCGGCGGTGAGGTTTGGCACAGCGCACCGGTCGAGATGCGCCAGACGGGGCTGCCCGGCATGAGCGCGCTCGCCCGAGCGATGTCTGGCGGACTGGATATTCGCAAATCAGTGGAAGTTCAGCCGCTGATCCGCCCAGAAAACACCTGGAGGCTGAGCGACCAGCAGGGCGTAGGTCTGGGTGTCTTTGACCGGGTGATCGTGACGGCTCCGCCCATACAGGCTGCAACGCTCACTGCGGCGGATGCCACGCTGTCAGCGCAGATCACCAAAGCAGACATGTCGCCGCTCTGGACGCTGTTGATGGCCTTTGTAGACCCGACCGGGCTGGAGCAGGAGGTTCTCACGCTCGGCGGCGGGCTTGCAAAAGCGATCCCCATGCTGGCGAAGCCGGGCCAGACGGGCCTCGAGCGCTGGACAGTGCATGCGAGCCCGGATTGGAGCGCAGAGAATCTGGAACTGGAAAAGGATGACGCGGCGGCGCGGTTGCTGGAAGCCGTCCGGGAGCAGGTGGATTTACCTGGCGAACCTGACTACCTGGCCGCCCATCGCTGGCGGTATGCACGCGTGCGCACGCCGCTCGGGATGCCTTTTGCCGCGAGTGCCGATGGACGGCTGATCGCCGGCGGAGATTGGGCGCTCGGACGGCTCGCGAGTGATGCGGTCGAGAGTGGCCGCGCCATGGCGGCGCATGTGATTAGGAACGCCGGTTAAGCTATTGCCGGTTTCCCTTGCCCATTTTGCGGGGTAACAGGGCGGTTTGCAGAGACTTGAGGGGCAATTCCCATGCGCAATGGCGGACGCATCGCAGCGGCAATAGACGTGCTGAACGACGTGCTGACCCGGCACCAGCCGGTGAAATCGGCTGCGCGGGACTGGGGCAAGCGCGCGCGTTATGCCGGATCGAAAGACCGGGCATGGGTCAGCGGCCTCGTGCTGGACGCGCTGCGCAAGCGCAATTCGATTGCGCATGCGATGGGCGATGACAGTCCGCGCGGCCTGATCCTCGGCGCGTTGGCACATGCCTGGGGCTGGAATATCAAGGAAATCGACTCGGCCATGGATGAAGACCATGCGCCCTCCAAGCTGACCCTGCAGGAGCGCGAGCGCCTCGTCATGGCCCCGGACCCGGTCGCGCCGCCGCATGTACAAGGCGACTATCCCGAATGGATGGCGCCCATGATGGCGCGTGTGTTCGGCGAGGAAGCCGCTGTCGAGGCACAGGCAATGGCTGTGCGCGCCGATGTGGACCTCCGCGTCAACACGCTGAAAGTGGATGCCGAGAAAGCGTCCCAGCCGCTGCGCAGCGCGAAAGCCGAAGCATCGCCGCTATTGCTCAACGCGTTCAATATTCCCGCCCGCGACCCGAGCGAGCGCGAAGCCTCTCTGGAGAGCATTCCGGCCTATTCCAAGGGCTGGGTCGAAGTGCAGGATGCGGGCAGCCAGATCGCGTCTGCAGCGGCGAATGCCCAGCCGGGCGAGCAAGTCATGGATTATTGCGCAGGGGGTGGCGGCAAGACGCTGGCCATGGCCGCGCAGATGCAGGGCAAAGGCCAGATATTTGCCTATGACATTGACGGGCGGCGTCTGTCGGCGCTGATCCCGCGCCTCAAACGTTCCGGCGCACACAATGTGCAACTGGTGCATCCGAGCGAGCCGACTCAGCTGGAAGACCTATCCGATCAGATGGACCTCGTTTTCGTGGATGCGCCCTGCACGGGGACCGGCACATGGCGTCGGCGTCCGGACGCCAAGTGGCGGCTGAAAGAACGCCAGCTGGAAAAGCGTATGGGCGAGCAGGACGAAATCCTCGCCGCCGCGAGTGCCTATGTGAAGCCGGGCGGACGTCTGCTCTATGCGACCTGTTCCTTTCTGATGGAAGAAGACGAAGACCGTGTGGCGAAGTTCCTGGCGGCGCATTCCGAGTTTTCCGAGGAAGACGCGGCAGAGTCTGCCATTGCTTCCGGTCTGCTGACCGAAGAGGGCGCAGCGCTCGTGCGCAAATATCGCGGCCCCACCGGCAGCGTGCGCCTGACGCCGCGCCGGGCCGGCACGGATGGCTTCTTCTTTGCGGTCTTGCGGCGGGCCTAGGTCAGCTCTCGCTGAAACTGTCGATGGCCCCCAGCAGGGTGGCAACTTCGCGCCGTTCCTGTTCGCTCAGTTCGGGCCGCCAGACATCGAACAGGAGCACGATGCGAGTCTCGTCCGCTTCGTTCTTCGCTTCATGCTCGATCGTGTCGTCGAAGATGACCATGCGCCCTTCTTGCCAGTGATGCGTCTCACTGCCGACGCGTAGCCAGGCCGGGCCGGGCACGATCAGCGGCAGGTGGCAGATCAGGCGCGTGTTCACCATGCCATTGTGCGGCGGGATGTGCGCGCCGGGCTTCAGAACCGAAAACAGGACGGATGGGCACTTGCCGTCTGCAAAATCAAGCGGGACGCGTTCCAGCGCGGCCGTGGTGATCGGGCAACGGGCGCAGTTGGCTTCGATCTTCTGCCCGTCTTTCCAGAGATAGAAGGCGCTCCAGTCTGTATTGTCGAGCAGGTGATGGTCCTGTCCGCCAAGATGGCCTGCGCCGCGCTCGATATAGGGACGGAAGCTCGCCTGGTCCTCGGCGAGGACGGTGCGGAGTTCGGCCTGTATGTCAGGGGTTCTGTCTTCCATATCCTGCACCCAGTCGAACTGAGCCGTGTCGTAGAACTGGATCTGGGGCAGGCCGGGGAAGTAATAGCGGCGCGGTTCCTGGAGATAGACGGGCTGGCGTCCAAGCAGGATGTCGAGGGACTGGTTGAACCGGGCCGAGCGCTCGGAAGGCGGGATCAGACCGTCCAGCCGGGCGGCATAGTCCGAGGCATAATCGGCGAGCCGGGTCTGGGCGCGCCGCAGGCCGGCCTGAACCGTAGCGGGAAGGTTCGGCATCTGGCCGGCGAGGGCGAGTGCGGCGCGATATCCGTCACTGGCGGCCTGGATATTGCCGCCCGAATGGCTGACATCGCCGAGCAAGAGCAGGCTGCCAAGATCGTTCGGGGATTGTGCCAGCACGGTGTGCAGCGTGTCGGCGGCCCCGTTCCAGTCTCCGGCGCGGGCCCGGTCGAGGGCTGCCTGTTTCAACTGGCTGAGTGAAGTCGTGTCAGTCATGACCTGATCGTCGTCCAGTTTCGGGCGCAGCGTCAATAGTGACGCGGGAACCGCCCGTAGCCTGTGGACGAATCCCTCAAGCTCGGCTATCGGGCGCCATGACTGAGCAGAGACACGAACGCGCCCTCATCGTCGATTTCGGCAGCCAGGTGACGCAACTGATCGCACGACGCCTGCGCGAGAGCGGCGTCTATTGTGAAATCCATCCTTTCAACAAGGTCGATGCGGCGTTTCTCGGTGAGTATGATCCGCAGGCCGTGATCCTGTCGGGCGGACCGTCCAGCGTGACATGGGACGACAGCCCGCGCGCCGATGATGCGATTTTTGAGCTCGGCGTGCCGGTGCTTGGCATCTGTTACGGCCAGCAGGTCATGATGCAGCAACTGGGCGGCAAGGTAGAAAGCGGCACGAGCCGTGAATTCGGCCGGGCTTTCATCGAGAAGGTCGTGGACGACCCGATCCTGTCAGACCTGTTCCATTCGGGTGACAGCGAACAAGTCTGGATGAGCCATGGCGACCATGTCGCCGATATGGCGCCGGGCTTTGGCGTGATCGCGAAATCACCGGGTGCGCCCTATGCCATCATTTCCGATCCCGAGCGTAAATTCTATGGAACGCAATTTCATCCGGAAGTCGTTCACACAGTGCATGGGCGTGAATTGCTGCGCAATTTCACGCATGGCGTCGCGGGCCTGAAAGGCGACTGGACAATGGCGGCCTACCGGGCCGAAGCCATCGAGAAGATCCGTGAGCAGGTCGGTCAGGGCCGGGTGATCTGTGGCCTGTCGGGCGGGGTGGATTCCTCGGTCGCCGCTGTGTTGATCCATGAAGCTATCGGCGACCAGCTGACCTGTGTGTATGTTGACCACGGATTGATGCGGCAGGGCGAGAGCGAACAGGTGGTCACCCTGTTCCGCGAGCATTACAACATTCCGCTGGTGCATGTGGACGCATCGGACCTGTTCCTCGGCAAGCTGGAAGGCGTCTCGGACCCCGAACGCAAGCGCAAGATCATTGGCGGCCTGTTCATCGACGTGTTCGACGAGGAAGCCAAGAAGATCGGTGGCGCGGATTTCCTCGCGCAGGGCACGCTCTATCCGGACGTGATCGAAAGCGTCTCGGCCATTGGCGGGCCGAGCGTGACGATCAAGAGCCACCACAATGTTGGCGGCCTTCCGGAACGCATGAACATGAAACTGGTCGAGCCGCTGCGTGAGTTGTTCAAGGATGAAGTGCGCGCGCTGGGCCGTGAGTTGGGCTTGCCGGAGAGCTTTATCGGGCGGCACCCATTCCCCGGACCGGGTCTCGCGATCCGCATTCCCGGCGAGATCACGCGCGAGAAGGCCGACACGCTGCGCAAGGCGGACGCGATCTATATCGACGAAATCCGCAAGGCGGGACTGTACGACGAAATCTGGCAGGCTTTCAGCGTTTTGCTGCCGGTCAACACGGTCGGCGTGATGGGGGACGAACGCACCTATGAGGCCGTGCTGGCCCTGCGCGCGGTGACCTCGACCGATGGTATGACGGCGGACTATTATCCGTACGAGCACGACTTCCTCGGCCGTGTCGCGACCCGCATCATCAATGAGGTAAAAGGCGTCAACCGCGTCGTCTATGACGTGACCAGCAAGCCGCCCGGCACGATCGAGTGGGAAT
>Ga0208684_1000939_pt1 | contig 17410 bp, 10 predicted proteins | sample MalvireepMed_b05_FD_184245 | JGI IMG/M metagenome (GOLD analysis project Ga0208684, IMG submission 184245) | Marine viral communities from the Global Malaspina Expedition - Malaspina viral metaG DeepMed_b05 (SPAdes) (version 2) | ecosystem: Environmental > Aquatic > Marine > Oceanic | place... | reverse complement strand
GCTAAACATAAGGCTGCCCACCACAATTAAAAACACGACAAGCAAAATAGATAATATAAACGGCGTTTTTTTCACAGCGGCGCTCCCTGTGTATGAGATAAAGGTAGGTGGCGATAACAGCTAGGTATACCGCTTTACTATACAAAGGTGGGGAATTTTAGTTTTGCGGTAAATCAATGTTTTGAACAGTTGGTGTTAACTAGCAGCCTTGAGTTTTATGCGGTAACGTAATACTAAACAGAGAACGGATTCTTTACGCAGTGAAAAACACCATTAAGCATTACAGTGAAAAAGCGCAACACTACTACGATTTATACCATTCGGTAGACGCCGAAAGTGTACACAGCGATTGGAATGCGTTTTTACACACTACTCAACCAGGTATAGCCCTAGACGTGGGCGCAGGAAGTGGCCGCGATGCCAACTGGTTAGCCGAACAAGGTTGGAAAGTAGTCGCTGTAGAGCCTGCTGATAACTTACGAACCTTAGCGCAATCCAACGCCCATAACAGTGTTACATGGTGTAACGCCAGTTTACCCGCGCTTACCGCCCTACCTCACGAACCCACAACCTACGACCTAATTCTGCTTTCAGCGGTATGGATGCACCTGCCTGAAGCTGAAAGGCCACCCGCGTTAAAGCGTTTAGCTGAATTGCTTTCGAAAAACGGAAAACTATACATAAGCCTTCGGTTCGGCCCAAACGATGAAGCACGGCCCATGCACCCCGTTAGTTATGAAGAGTTAGCGACCTTAGCGGAAAGTAACGGCCTAAAGGCACGCAACTTAAACCCTGTTCCTGGTAAGGACGGGTTGCAGCGTGATGATGTGAAGTGGGTTACGGTTGAAGTGATGAAGCGGTGCGGTAATGTCAGGGAAATATGTCGTAACAACGGATGTAAATGAATGAGTTTATCAAAGTTGCTAGAGCGAAAAGGATTTCAACTCATCGACTCACAATATACTTCATACCTATATAGTGACGCCGAGCAACAGACTGGCGTTATTCTAGATATGCAGTTTTATGGCAGTGACAAACCTCAATATCGATATCATGAATATACGGGTTGGCAAAACATGCTTATGCATAAATTTACTAAGCTTTATAGATTCATTGATGATCAAGAACCGGACAATAAATGGCTCGTTGATGCCGTTTTAGGTGAAACAAAAGAAGAATACGATTTCCAACAGTATGGAACTGACAGGCATACAAACGAAATAGCCCCGACGAAGCCTGAGTATAACTTCGAAAGCCTGTTTGAACAGGTTTATGGTTCTAAGTATCTCTATGCTCTTATACGTGAATACCAGTACGTCGACCTACTTGGTAAAAGTCGCTATGTAGACTACATACTAAAAACACAAAGCGGTGATATTGCAATTGAGTTAAACGGCGAAGCTTTTCATCACCCGCTCGTTATTGATAGGAAGCGATACCTTTCTCAGTTGCTTAAACAGAACTCGTTAATGAAAGACGGTATAAAAGTTTATCGTTGGTCAAATGCGGGAATGGCAGACGAAAAAAAATTTGCTGATCAAATTCGTATGTATTTTGGAAGGACAGAAACGTTCTGCGAAAAACCTTCAGCAAGTCAGTTTCGAAACATCAGCTTTTCACTTTTTAAACACCAAAAAAACGCGCTATCTGATATACAAAATAGTAGAGAAGCGGGAAAGGATACTTTCTTACTTGTACTTCCTACTGGTACAGGCAAGACAGAAGTATTTATTGCAGACCACCATAGGCAGCGGAAGCTGGGACGGGCTAAACGTGCATTGGTCATAGTACCTTTCAAAGACCTTCGCAACCAAACAAAATCACGTTTTCTGGAGCGCAACCCTTCCCTAATAGTATCTTCGGATATAACCGATACCGAAGCAGATGTAATCGTACAAACAACACAAGCCATACAACGAAGCTTCTTTTCTCTTTCATTAGATTACTTTGACTATATTGTGGTGGACGAGGCACACCATGCACCTGCACAAGGTCTTAAAAGAGTTTTAGAGCACTTCAAGCCCAAAACCTTACTTGGCTGTACAGCAACCGATAAACGGCTAGACCAGAAAGATTTAGCTGAAATATTTGGTAGATACCAAATAAACCTGACCCTAGAAGAGGCGATAAAACAAAACCTCTTACCACCTATACGCGCTTTTCGATTAGAGAGTAATATTGATTTTTCACAAGTACGATTCAATGGGAAAGAATTCGTAAAAAGCGACCTCAACAAGAACGTCATTATCCCTTCCCGAGATCAGCTGGTCGTTGACGTTATTTCTAAATACTTTAGCCAAGAAGACACCACTACCCGCCAATCTCTATCTTCACTTCAAGGCGTAATATTTTGCGTAGATGTAAAGCACGCGAATAGGCTTGCAGAGCTACTAAATAAACACATGATTAGTGCAGAAGCAGTATCGGCAAACAGCCGCGAAGGCCTTCAAAAATATAAGGATAGGAAGCTACGGTTTTTATGTGCATGTGATTTGTTAAATGAGGGTTGGGACGCCCCCAACACTTCGATTGTCGTAATGGCAAGGCCAACCATGTCCAAAGTGCTTTACATGCAACAGTTGGGAAGAGGCACAAGAAACCACCCGGGCAAAGAAGCGCTTTATGTAGTTGACGTGGTTGATAGTTATGGACCAGTGCTTCAACCATGGAGCTTACACAGTATATTCAATTTAACTGATTACAAGCCTTTCGCTGATGTGTTCAACCCAAACGCAGTACCTGTAGGTGAAGAGATTGTTCTGGACCACCTTCATGAATCCGTAAGAATCCTGAGACCCATTAAGCTATTTAATTTTGAGGATGAATTCGGCGATTATGTAAATGATGAACAACTTGCAAGAGAGCTATTTGTTTCCACGGGGACGGTTAAGAACTGGGTGAAAAATCAAAGTATAGTTCCAGACAAGCAGTTGCCGTTTGGCAATAAAATGCTTAACTATTATAAACAAAGTAGAGTTCACGAAATACGCGAAGCGAAAAACCTGAAGCTTCGTAGCGAAGCCACAAGAAGGGATGATTTTCTCGAGTTTTTGGACCAACGAGATTATACGTTTTCATTCAAAATCATCTTTTTACTTTTGATGCTTAAGCACGCAGATAAAACTGGCGAAGTATCACTTACATTGCTAAGAGATGATTACCAGTCATTTTATAAAGACTTACTGACAAAATACGGTAAAGCAGAAAAACCAAACAGCCCTTTGAATAAAGAAGAGCTTCTAAATGACAAAAAACAGCTAACTAAAAGTATTCTGCAGAATCCATTCGAAAAGTTCGAGCGCAAAAGCTTTATGTACCACGCCAAGGATTTAGACAAACTAGCCTTTGATGCTGTTTTGTGGGAAAAGCTTAAGAGCAGCGATATAGAGTTAATTAGGAAGCAAATGTTTGAAGATGGGAAAAGTTACTTCGATAAAAATGTTGAAGGTGGCGCGTTCAAAAAGGAACTCTTTAGTGAGTAGTTTTTTCAATTGATAACTTGGTGAGACCAAGTCATTTAGAAGCAGAATAATATTAATATTGCTCAGAACTTTTAGCCTGGTATTATTGCTCAGCATTTTTTTAATATAGTGGCTATTGTGAAAACAGGTGAAGTTTTAGTAATCGATTTATTTGCCGGTCCGGGTGGGTTAGGTGAAGGAATATCTTCTTGTCTGCACAAAAATGGAAGTAGTCCATTTCAAATCGGGTTGTCTGTTGAGAAAGATCCGCATGCGCATAAAACTCTAACAACAAGAGCATTTTTCAGAAAACTAAAAGGTTTGCCTAGTGGTCTAGATGATTACTATGAATATGTCAGGGGCAACCTTTCCAGAGAAGCTCTTTTTCAACGCTATCCTGAACAAGCGAGAGAAGCGAACATTGAAACTTTAGAGGGGCCAAGAGAGCTAGGCGCTGATAACAATTTAATTCATGAACGCATCCGAGAGTTAACTAAAAAGCATACCGGGCCGACGTTGGTAATCGGGGGACCCCCATGCCAAGCTTACTCTTTGGCCGGAAGATCCCGCAATGCAGGTATCAAAAACTATAAAGCTGAAAAAGATTCTCGCAACTTCCTTTATCTTCAGTATTTGAAAGTACTTTCCATTGCCAAGCCAAACGTATTTATAATGGAAAACGTTCGCGGAATTCTGTCTGCAAAATTAAATGGCAAAGTAATGTTTCCGCAGCTTTTGAAGGATTTAAGAAATCCAAGTAGAGTGACCAAAGAAAAGAGTGGCCCCAAATACAAAATATATTCACTTGTCGTAAATGCAGAGAATTCAGAGAACCCCCAATATAAAGACTCAAGAGATTTTCTCATTAAATCAGAGGAGTATGGAATTCCCCAAGCTCGTCATAGAGTGATTTTGATTGGTGTTAGAGAAGACATAAAAGCAATACCATCAACGCTGAAAAAAGCAGACAATACGATTAGCGTGGAAAGTGTGCTAGGAGATCTACCGCCTCTTAGGAGCGGGTTTTCTAAGAAAACCGAAAATGAGCAGCAGGTTTGGACAAGATTAATTTCTCAAAACGCCAAGTACTTAAAGAAGTTATTACTTAAGTCCCCATTTCGCTCAAGTGATGTTATTGACGACTTGGACATAGAGCCATTCAACAATCTAAAGAGAATGGAGTCACAACATATTGATATTGACAAAAACCGACTCCCCCCCCCTTTGAGAGATTGGTTATTAGATGAAAATTTAAAGTGTGTATTGAATCATGATACTAGGGGGCATATGGATTCAGATTTACTGCGTTATGCCTTCTGCGCTATACACGCGAAGTTACACAACGGGGTGTCTCCCAAGTCAAGAGATTTTCCTAAAGAGCTAGCACCAAATCACAAAAACTGGGAGTCAGGAAACCACGCAGACCGCTTTCGAGTACAATCTGCAAATAAGTTCGCAACAACGATCACTAGTCATATCTCTAAAGATGGCCATTACTTCGTGCATTATGACCCTAAACAGTGTCGCAGCCTCACGGTAAGAGAGGCTGCTCGTTTACAGACTTTTCCTGACAACTACTTTTTTGAAGGAGGAAGAACACAACAATACGTCCAAGTAGGAAATGCTGTACCGCCTTTTTTGGCAAAGCAAATTGGTGAGGTCGTTTTAGACTTATTTAATCAAACCGAATGATTCCCGGGCGAGATGAATACTGCGCACACTTAAAAGATATGTCTGATAGGATTTGGTCTTTAAGCCGGAATAAAGGTTCTCCAAACCAGCTATTTTTATAATTTCTACCACTAACAGATGATGAAACTTTTGTTCCAATTTGATACTTGAAGCTTAGTTTCAGTATATATATCTCATTGCCAATAAGAATTTTTGGAAGCCTATATATCCCTATATGAGAGTAATCTTGTACTTCTCCTTTCGAGTTTTTGAATTGTGTTAATTCAGAGTACTTTTCTGGAATCAGTGCCGCTAATAAATACTGATGCAATTTAGTCTTTCTCTGTGCTTGGTCACATGCCGCTGATAACTCAACAAACCCTAACTTGATAGAGTCTATAGCTTCTTTTCGGAAAGCTTTAGCATCTGAAGAACTTTTTCCACATTTGCTTCGACTAATAAACTCTTCATGAATTATGCTTTCGAGATCATTACCTAGCCTATCTTCTAGCTTGTGTAGTTTTTCAGTTATTTCTAAGTTTTCATTTTTTATGTTTACAAACACGCCTCTACAATCTTTCGGAAAATCGCTGTTTACTTCTTCTATGTGACAATAGGTATTGAGTGCCGATTTAATCGAGTCATCTAGCTGCTGACGTTTTCCGAGAGCTGGGATAGCTGTACCCCACAAATTCTTATCTATATTTGATATGTGCAGTTGATCTTGTAATAGTGGAGAGAGCCCTAAATCGACTGCCAACGAGGGCATTTCAGCAGCATTTTTTATTCCTATTGCTTCATTCCCCAATAACGCCAAGGCTTTCATAAATTGTTCTTGATGTAGTTGAGTTTTATTTGCAGGTTCATAATCTGGGGGAGTTGTTAACTCATATAATGCATTAGAAGTTCGTTGTGCTGCTAATGTGATTCTGCTCTCCCAATCACTAAGTGCATTGAATAGGGGATTACCTTTTATAAGTGTTTCGATCTTGCTTTTAAGTTTTAAAGGCTCATTTTTATATTCAGATTTACTAATAACATCCCAGAATACCGGTAAATTTACGTCACTGTGAAATCTTACTGTTAACTGCTCTACCACATCTCTTACTAACTGTTCATTTTTAGACCAAAAAAGAAGGATGTATGGGCCAAAGTCAGTTATCGGCTTTAAAACTTTAGCAATTGGACCTACTAGAGCCTTTGCATTTAAGCTACCTGCTTCAGTCAAATTTAAATCAGTAATAATTACTCTTGGTTTTACATTTTTAAGGTCTATATGATCTATGCCAGTTTTGTTACCGGCCTCATTTCGATAATGAATCGGAATACATGGAATTCCTGCAGCAGATATACAAGTCAGTATTTCATATAGCTCATCTTCTTTATCATCAATCAAGACAGTCCCTAGTAAATTTAACACCTATTTTTCCTTTTTAAATATTAAGACAACAGCTGCACCATTATAGGCCTCACCAACATCCAGTTCTTGTGCGTCACATATTAGAAGTTTACCACCAATAGTTTCCATGACTTTATCTACATAATAAAGCCCGACTCCCATCCCACTAGGTCTAGTTGTTTTAAACGGCTTTATTGCTTCATTTGGAGCTAGATTAAACCTTGGTCCATTGTCTAAAACGACTAACGCGGGCCCCTCTTTAAAAAAAGTAGGAAGTGATTCGATTCTGATTGCAGGTTTATATACGCTATCTTCTTTTTCGGCTTTTAAAGAAGTCCAATGAATAGAGTTATCAATTAAGTTATTCATTGCTGCTTGGAGTAAACCAAATGGAGCGGTAATTTCGAAAGTATCAGCCTCTCCAGTGATTAAAGGGCAAGAAATAATGATGTTGTGATATTCAAATCGGTGCTCAGTCAATTCCAGTACTCGTTGAACTAAAGCTTTTATATTAAACTTTTTACGCTCATTTCTACGGAGCAACGGTGCGAAGCCTTCCAGCAGTTTAGCTAAGTGATCTGCTCTTTTTAATAGCTTAGTATAATCATCGGCTCTCTTAATAGACTCATTTAACTCGTCGACACCCCGCTCAACTTCATGGAAAATTACAGCTAAATTAATGCCAGCAATTCCTGTCGAGACAGTCACGTCCCTCATCTGTTTAAAATCAGATTCTATTTGATTTAACTTCCCTCCGAGCTCGTCTTCGATGCCATGTCTTTTTATCGATTTTCTAACATCTTCAATAATTTCAGAGAACTTTTCAGTGGTATCCGAGTTATCAGTAGCTTTTCCTGATAGATATTGAGTTAACTTTTCGCGATCATCTCTATGGCACATGTGGAAATGCTCTATAACGCTAGTCATAATCCACTTCAACCTTTTAAAAGTTGGGTTATCGTCGAAACCTTCTCTATTTGTCTTTTCTTTTAACCCAGAACTGTCCTCTAGCGACAAGTCAATACTGGCAATTACCATACCTGTATCTATTTTCTTTCCAGGACTGTTTATTCTACCCGCATTCAGACCTAACCAATCATCATTAGGCTCACCATAATTGAATACACGTATGCCGTCTCTATAAACCCGAACGCCAGTTTGCTCATTCAAGTAGCTTTTAATAGTCTGAGATGCGCCTTGGGCATTTAATACTTTATTGTCTTTCACAAAAACATAAAAAGTGCCAATAATCGGTCCAATGTCAAGTATATCTGCAGCGTTTAAAAGAAGCTTTTCTCTTATGCTTTTATCACGAGCTAAAGCCTCTTCCTTGGTAGGCGTAACTAATTCTAATTTGAGATTACTTTCTTGCTTTTTATTGTCGGATAGTTCCTTAAAAAGGGTAGGAGGTGTGTAACTATACGAGTACGAAAAATTTCCTCCCTCATCTAGAGTAAATTCATATTTCCATAGCGAACTGTCTAAAATGTCTTGGCTTTCCATTACATCTTCTAGATCTTTTTCTCTGCCCGGAACTGAGAAGTTCACCTTAAAATCAGAGGCAGATTCAAAGGGCGATACAAGACTAGTTAACAGCCGCTTTAATTGCCTTATTTCACCTCTAGTCCAACTTTGGTTATTAAGTTCTTTTATTTCAATTCTAGTTCCAGTTTCTTCTCTTTCAAAAAACTCCGGGATAGGTAGCTCTTCTATACTCACAACCGTATCCTCGAGATAAACTGCGTTATTTATCAGCGAAGGCCAATCGATCGTGATTTTAAATTCAGAGTTTTCTTTAGATCTTGTATTTAATGTAAGTTTCGTTCCCAATTTGTGAACTGCTAACCTTCCTACTCCTTTCTCACCGAGGGGTAACCTATCAAACTTTTTACTTCTGACCTTATTTTTACTTCTTTTACTATCGGTGCCAATTTCCATCCATTTGGTTAAGATGGTTTCCCTATCCATTCCGTGACCATCTCTATCCCAAACAATAATGCTTGGCTGATCCGAGTCGAGATTAAGTACCACATCAACATTAGTTGCATCTGCGTCATACGCGTTTTTAACAAGTTCGAAAATCGCGAGCCTATCATCACCAATTAGCTCATCACCAAGAAGTTTTAGTAAGTGTGCGTTAGCTTTAAATGAAGCTTTATTATCCATAGCTCATATACTCTTAATTAAAATTTTACGCATTAAATAGACTTACGATGCTTGATATTTATTTAATGAACAGATAAAAATTTGGGAATTATAAAATTCTTTTAACTCTTTCGAATCTTTAATGAAGCCCCAAAGTTCTGGCTTTTTGGCATACTCCCCACAGTCGTCACTAAGAGAGTATTGTTTAATTAAATCATTCATCAATGAAAGTAACTTAAACAACATATCTTCTAGTTCGCCCCCAATAACTTCTTGCTTCCACAGCTTATCTAAAGCAAAGTTAGCCGACTTAGGGTTTCCATCTGTATAAGCATATATAGCAGCTATAGAGTAAGGAACAGCAGCTGAACGCAGTTGACCAATAGCATTTTTTCCAGCTCCGTAAATCTCTTCCATTTTTCTAAAGAGAATCATTTTCGCTACCAATTGCTCATAGAAATCTCTATTCACGTCAATACCTTCACCATCTTCAGGTTCAAGCTCTTCTATGAAAAGTCTAAATATTTTTTCACCACCTTTCTTCACTAAGAACGGAATATCCCCCCACGCACAGTAGTACTTAGCTAGTAGCTCTTTAGTGAAGCGCTTACTTGTGGGGAAGTCTCTCTTGAGTTTAGCTGGATTATTGTCTTTTCTTACTCGTGTATTAAATTCACCTTTTGCCCGCTCAAAAAACCAATAACCGCCAGATGGTGTCATTACGGTTTCACTTAACCTTTTTAACTGAACGAGTTTAGGGCTTCTCGATCTTAGATCTACTCTTGAAACCCTAGATTGACTGTTTGAATATTCACTGATTTTGGAGATTAAATCGTCTAGTTCAGAGGTCTTGTTGTTTTTGGCAACGTTTATTTTTGCCATGACTTTAACCTTGGAAATATCCAGCCCTTCTTTTCGTGAAAAGTAAATACTTGCCGTAGTCTGACCACCATTGACAATTTGAAAGTCTTCCAAAGAGGACAAGTACCAAGATTTCTTCTGGTAGTAGACTTTGGCATCAGTGGCCGTAATTGTTAAACCGTTGTTGTATGCAATAAACTTTTCTGGCTCATTTTTAATTGTAGATTTGATGCCGCGATTAACACCTTTAAATTGTAAAAAGGATCTAACATTCTTTTCTAAAAGCTGGGAAGAATAGCGCTTGTAAAGGTCAGCGAGCATATCGGCATCCAAAACGCATAGATAAGATTCAAACTCACTTTCCTCAGCAGCTTTTATAACTTCAATGTCTTTGTTTACGACGTCCTTAAACACAACTTTAAGAGGCTTGCCTCTCCCTTGGGATACCAGACAATTGGCTATGTAGTTTAAGTCGATTACTCGCCTAACAAATAGGATATCTTTTGAAAAATACTCGCCATTTTGCTTTACGTTGAATGTTTTGTTTTCTTCTTCGAAATGGATGCTTTTTAAATGTGCCTCACCACCACGGTTCATTACTGTTATTGACAATGATACTAAGAATATTTCAATTACATCAAAGGCTTTTAAGCCCTCAATAGACTTTAGTTTGGCAACAAGTGGCTTTACTGGTTCCGAATCTTGCAAATCATTTAAATTTCCCTTGATCGCAGAAGTGATAAATCTGATGACTTTTTTGAACTCTGTATCATATTCTGAACGCTGAGAAACGAGGATTTCATTATCGCTTTGTGACAGATAGTTATCATTAATAATAAAAATCTGTAGTCGCTCGCCGGTAAAATTTATGGTGTACCCATTTAATTTTAAGTTATCAGCTTCCGAAGAAAAATAAGCACTGTTGATATCTTCAGAGTCGATTAACTTCGTGTCTACTAAATGGGGTGGTATTTGTTCTAGAAGTGCATATTGCTGAACAAAATCATGCTCATCCTTTGATGCTTCCAGTAACTCGTCTCGAATATCAATAAGGGATTGAAATGACACTAATACTTCTCCGTGCACAAGATAAATTCACTCAAGCTTGAAACATCTAATTTATATTTGACAGAAAAAACTTCATCATCAAGCCTGCTTCGAATAATTTTGGGAAATTTTTCATCTAGGCAATTATAATATGTAACTTTCAATGCTTTATATGAATAATTATCGTATCTTTTTAAACTTCGCTCATCTAGTTTCAAGGCAATTAGGCGAGCTATAAACAACGACAGGTCGGCACTTTTTTCTAATATACTTTCTTTTATTTTGCTATATAAGTTTCCGATGGTTACACCATTAATGTCTTTTTCAACATTAACTATACAAAGCTCTAAACTTTCCGCCGCCCCCAAATCTAATTGAAACTCGCTTGCAATATTTATAGCATTTTGCGTAGTTAGCTTAGTTTTGACCTCAATACTTTTATTGCTAAATGTAAAGTCATGAACTGAATCTAAAGGGCCTGTCCAAGCTTCTAAAACTTTGTCGACTTCGATTGCCTTCGATTTTTTCTCAATAAGTTTTTTCAGAGTAAATAGCTCCCCCCAAATCCCTAGAATTGTTTTTTCGCTATATACTTTTCTCTCTAATTTACGAAAAAATTGATTCCACTTGACGAAATTTTCTACTAGGCGTCTTGAAGCTATCTCAATTGATGATTCTTTACTTATAGCGTTAAACAGCGACTCTATTAGATCATCAAATAAGTCCCTAAACTCTATATCTATTAATTTTATTGCAATTAACTGTTGGGCGCATGAATAAGTTAATACTATATTCTCATTTTCTAAAATATTGATAGATGGTTGAAAGTCATCGGGCAAGTGTAGGATTAGATACCGGCATTTGTCTTTATCAATAGCTAAAAATAGTTCTAATATACAGTGCTCCGATAGTCTAAGAGTCTTTAACCCGTCTCCCTCTAATAAGGCACTGTTAAGCTGAGCCCACTTACTATTTAAGTTCATTAACTATTCACATCATCAGGTAAAGCCGAACCACCTTGCTCAAAATCGTTACAATCTTCTTCTTCGAGTTCAGGTTCTTCTTGCAAATTGTAGTCTCCTTTCACGTATACACCGCTGGGATCTTGGTTACGGCTTATTGGCGGAAAGCCAACAGCAAAGCCGACCAGCGGAGTATTTAACTCTATCCCTTTTTCCTTAACCCACGCAGAATACTCCCTCATCTCTTGGCCTTTTTCTTGTCTAAATGAATAATAAGAGTCAAAGAGATAAACGATCAAAATGCCCTCTTCTGGTGATAGCTTTTCACGGTAAACTCTTTCTGGAACATTTTTTTGCTTGGCTTTTTTTAGTGCTTCATTCTCACTCAATGTAGGATTCAGCTTCATAAGACCTGAAGCTTGTTCATTGTAGTATTCAATGTCAGCCATATTGGCAGTGGTTTCCGTAATTGCAGCTGCCATATCTCTACCACTAGACATTATATTTGCAGATTTTGACGTAGCTTTAAAAACAGAGTCTTTCATCAACTCATCGAAGAAGCGTTCTCCGGGCTTTGGCCCACGTCGAACGGCTAAAGTTACATCAATTGGTAAGCCACTTTCAGCAGTACTTAGCTTGCCCAACCCATTTGAACTTTTGGACGTACCTGTCGTTTTTACAGCTATTGTCCAATTTTCAAGAAGTCCTTTTTCGTTACACTTTTTTATGTACGCTGCCATGAGTTCGCATTTTGTAGGGTCGAAGTTATTCTGATCCTTTAAGATTTCCAGAATCAATTCAGAATTAACTTGCTTACATAGTAAAGTTCCCTTTAACTCAGCATCGGCCATCAACGGTGAGAGCTTGGTTTTAAATGCTTTCCAAACATTCGAAATATGGTCCTTTTCAACGTTAATTGATGTACTCATTTGCAAAGAGTCTTGATATGACCATTTAACCAACTCTGTGTTCTTTAAAATTGAAGGCCGTGTAATTTGTAGGACCCCTTCGTGTGTTCTTACTCTTAATTCGAAGTCACTTGGAGTGCGGCCCAGATCATCCATTTTTTTAAACTCGGCTTTTAGTTCTTCTACACAAAGAGTTGTTGAATCATATCTGTCTATTAGATCTTGAGAGGTAAAAAGCTTGCAACAATCTAGATAGCCGGGACGATAACCAAACCACCGCCCCATTTGCAGTAGTGAATCTGAATAATTAGTAGTTCGTACAAAATAACTAGTAATCAGTCCTTCCAAAGTGAACCCCCTTGAAAGCCGATTACCTCCAATAGCAATTACTTTTTTGGGATTACTTTTTTTATAGTCTAATTCATCATTGGTTTGGCTATTTAACGCAAGTATATCAATATTTTTAGCAGCATCTATCAACCCCGGTAAGACTGAATTGAAGGAAGTAGGCGTCATGAATTCATCTACATAACCTTTAGGCAAATATTCCCTGACATTCAAAACTATGTCGTGATAGTACCTTCTCCAGACCTTCTCAAACTCTAGATACACAGATCCAGGAGCATTTGGCTTATCCATTACTAGTCTCGAAATCAAGTCTGAATAATAAGATTTAAGGAGTCTTTTTGTCGTTGACTGCCATGCCGTGAATCTAGATATATGCACAAGCATTGTATTATGAGGTTGGTACAGGTTAGACGTGAGCATTTTGGGTTGACGCAACTCCCTTACTGCTATACCTAAAATGAAGCACATGACAGAATGCTTAAGTGAATCAGGAAGATTTTTCGGAAATTTATCAATCGCTTTTGCGGCTCTAGTTCCTTTTCGGTAATCAGAGTAGCTAATGAAATCTTTATAAGTACCAAATTTACCGACTTTCCTTTCCCAATCAGGTTTAGAGTCAAAGCGCTCAACGCCAATAACTTCATCCTCAGCTACTTCTAATACACGACTTGGAAAATCATCAGAATAATCGTCAATAGGAAATACAACTGGCAATTTAGGTACCCCATCATCAGATAAGGTTTCAAAAATTCGTTGCGCACCGACATAGTTAGTTGGCGAGTTCAATTGCACTATAAAGTCATCTGGGAACAAGTTGTTTATCTGACTGAATTTAACCGACTTATCCTGTTGTTTTGTTTTGTAAGTCAGTTCCCATGCATTATCGGGTATTTCATTTCTATCTTGAATTACATTTGCGAATGGCGTCGCCGTGTATCCCAAATATGAACGTTTATGAAAAAGATCCAAAAGCGCTCTGATGTGGCCGTTTATCTTTGATGCATACTCACGTCCTTTGTGCCCTTCATTATTTAAAGAGGCATTATCAGCTTCGTCATCGATAAGTAAGAAAGGAGTAGCATGCTTGCTTTCCCCTTCAGGTAAATTCTCGTTAATCCAAATAAGAAGATTTTTAAGAATACTGACATTTTTTTTGCATACTAGAATATTTATAGGCTTCATTGAGAAATTGGCTTTCTCGAGTGGGCTGCTGAAGTCTGCATCTTCTGAAGTTATAGAGTTGACTTGCTGGACAGCCGAGCCGACATCAGTTCCAAAAGACTCAATTAGCCCGACCCCTACTTTCCCTTTTTTTCCTTCACCTATTACATCCAGTTGAATCCGTTCTTGAGTTTGTACTCGCAAATCATCCATGAGACCAGAAAGCACCACTATAAGGCGATAGCCGGCATCAATTGCACGGTTAATTACTGCGTTAAAATTTCCGGTTTTACCTGACTGCACATCGCCTTCAACCAACCCTTTGATCAAAAAACTGTTTTCACCTTTAGGGTCGCCCAGTTTTCCTAGAATTTTTTTCGAAGAAACTTCTATTTCACGAACTACTGTATCCGCTCTACCCGTATTAGATAAGTGCTTCAAATATCTTGATGTATAATTCCATTTAATTTCTTTATTTCTTGAACCATTTAGCCATGTGTTCTTATTTTTAGACAAGATATTGAGGTCATCAACTGTCGTTACGGTAGTAGCTAAAACTTCCTTTCTTATTGCATCAAAATACTCTTCAAACGTTTCGTCTGGTATTGAAGGCCAGCCAGAGAGGTTTGCAATAGCCATCACAGCGTCTTTAGTTTTCCCATATGATTCTCCCAAAAACTTGGACAATGAGCCTGACGTAAATTCTTTTTGATGACGAGCAAATTGATGTTTTATCGCGTTTTGGTATTCAAATTGAAAATTTAACATTACTGCTCCAGTAACTTTAAAACATTGCTTGGAAGATTAGTCTCGCTGATTCCGAAGTTTTGTCGTATATGTTCGATAATAAAAGAGTTAGGGAACTCATGCTCTTTGGCCTTTTCAACAAAGAGTTGAAGCGCATCAACAGCTTGCTGCGAATCAACTTCGTAGTGAGGTTGTGTTTCGTGAATATTTCGGATTTTGTTAGTAGAGTGATTTAATACACGAAGGAACAAATTAAAATGGCTTTTTTGCTCATCATTTAATGACTCCCGCAACATTTCAACTAACGGGTAGTCACTATTAATTTCAAGCATTGGCCCTTTATTGGTATGAACTTTATTGAATAGCGATAAGTCAGCTTTCTTCTTGCGTTCAGGGAATTTGCGCAGACCTCTGTTCGTGTATTCCTTTGTAGCTTCCGTAGTTAGGATGCGAATGTAACCCTCAAATGCCTCTTTTAAGTCATGCGGAATGATAACCGCGGATTTCGCTACGTTTAGATGTAATAAGTGATCAGCACTATTGCCAATATCAACTCTCAACCTAGCTAGTTGTAGCCTCGGATATTTCTTTATAAGGCCATTCCAGCCGCCATATAAAATCAAGCGGTTAGCCCGATATACATATACCCCTTCCATATCAATTAAACTTTTATTTGAAGTAGTCCAGCAATTTTTTTCACTTTTTACTTCGTCAAGCGCGATAGACGGAAGTACAAACCCCTCTAGTTTGATATTGTCATCACCAAACTGCTTTTGCCTGTATTCAATGCTTCTAAGGCCTTTATGAGTCTCGGGGAATGGGTTGAAGGGAGCGATCAGATGATTGTTTACTCTAATTTTTAGTGACGTTTTCTTACCTTCAATAAACCTATGAAATACGATTCCTAGATGCTCATAAACATTTACTGAAACTTCACGATTCAATGCTTTCGAGCGGTTTTTTTCATTTAAGTAGTCTTCATATTTATACAGACCTGCCCAAATAATAATTGTATTCGCTTCAAATCCTTTAAGGGGGTCAACATAAGAACCTCTCAAACGAATATAGTCTTGCAGTAAACTGTTTACTTCTGCATCTGAGTTTACTATTAAACGCCATTCTCCAGTTTTCTTGATAAAGTCAACATCCCAAGTAAAACCATGGTAGCGATCTGTCCCTTTTTTTCGCGATAAAACAGTGAACTTCCTAGACTGTGAAAAAGACGCGGATTTCATTCCTAATCCAAATCGTCCCAAATCCATAGCATTTCTAGCGTGCTCTGGTGAACTACTCGGGAATTTACAATTTTGTTTTAACTCTTCTGGATACATGCCTTCGCCGTTGTCACATATAAAGAGTTGAAAGGGAGCCTTTTCCGTTTCTACGAGAATTTCAATACTATCGCAGCCAGCGGTGATAGAGTTATCCGCAAGATCGGCAATTGCAGATTCAAGAGAATAACCCTGTTCAGAAATTGATTTGATTAGATATTCAGGATTTGGAATTGCTGAAACGTATTTTTGTTCAGTTTCTTTGGATACATTCATTTCAAGCTAACATTCCCTGTAAACTTTCTTCCATTGGCTTTAAATAGCAGCCTTATTTTTCATAAATCGAAAGGTAACACATCGATTTTCTCAGTAAAACTTATTTACAGATGGGCTTCATCAGCAGCTTTGATCCTAGTTAACAAAACGAATCAGTATGGCCTGCAATAGTTTTAATTCGACCTACACCTAAAGGGCTAATACTGCATTATAAACTAATAGACACAATACGTAAGTATGTGTATTAAAGCCGGAGAGTTCACTGAGGCTATATTCGATGGCATTTGAGTAGTGTTTTCGTTTAAAGCCAAATACCCATTACGCTACAGTTGTTCGAACTAATTCAGTTAAGCCGCTAAGAAAATATACTGTAGATTCGCTGGTGCTTTGCCGTTGTTACATTATTATGCCTAACCTGATCGGTCTATTTCGGTTATTACCCAAATACAATAGCGGCTTCAACTAAAATCACTTGTTCAAATTCACCAGTCTATTCTTCTTCAATTTGAATATTAAACTCTGGCATTGCCTGTACCACTTTTTTTACTGTACAACTGTTGGCGGCAGCTAAAACAGCTTTTTTGTATTTTTCGGGAAAGTCTTTAGGCAAGCTGACTTTAATTGAAAAAGCTTTACGAAACTTATCTTCACCAATAGTGCTGTGCTCTTGGCTAAGGGTGATCCCCTCGGTGCTGATGTCTCTGGCTTCACAAAATTTGCGAATATAAAAAGCGGCGCATAACGGCATGCTGGCCAAAAAGTAATCGAATGGCTCAGGATAAGACTCATCGCCGCCTGCAGATACGCTTTGATCACTGATTATCTGGTGTTTGCCAAAGCTAGCTTGTAGTTTTTGCCCTTCTAAAAGCGCGATATCTATTTTCATCGGCCTGCTCTCGCCTTCGCTTAATTCTATAAACGTTATATCAATCGTGAAAGGAATACTCAGTGGCGTCAAGTCTATTTATGACAATATTACGTTGTTTGCTACCTAATAGGTGATGCGGTTTGTATAGGGCTGTGTTCTAAAAATGGCGCACCCGATAGGATTCGAACCTATGACCTTTGCCTCCGGAGGGCAACGCTCTATCCAGCTGAGCTACGGGTGCGTTGGGGATGTTTGAAAACCAGTAGTGATTAATCTGACTTCGCA
>Ga0208684_1000933_pt1 | contig 17460 bp, 33 predicted proteins | sample MalvireepMed_b05_FD_184245 | JGI IMG/M metagenome (GOLD analysis project Ga0208684, IMG submission 184245) | Marine viral communities from the Global Malaspina Expedition - Malaspina viral metaG DeepMed_b05 (SPAdes) (version 2) | ecosystem: Environmental > Aquatic > Marine > Oceanic | place... | reverse complement strand
TTGCTTCGCTGATATGATGTCTAAATGATTTAATTGGTATTCGTTTCATCTGGTGATTCCTTATAGAACTTGTCGATAGATTCAAACGCGCCCTGTTCACGAACAGAAACGGAAAGCGTATCTTTAGTTGCGTACTCAACACCCGACACAAAGGGATTCGCCCGAAGATTATTCACAAAGCGATCCATGTCTTTCGGTTCTATGAATGTGTATTCTTTTTTATGGGTGGGGGTATTTGAGAAAGGGTTTGGTATCATTATTTTATTCCTTAAAGGTGTTAATCGATTACATTATATATATAATGGTAAAGACCTTTAATGTCATGGAGTAACAATATGCCTGATGGAAAGTATAAAAGAGTGTTCAGCATTGCAGCGAACGAACAAGATATTAAAAGACACGATGCAATATTATTTCAAGTAGATGATCTGCAAAGTCCAGGCGCTTCTGCTAGTGCATATGTAACATTTTATGGCGGCGCCGCCCCGATGGGTGGTGGTGGATATCCAATACAGAGAGGCTATACTGCTGGCTCTACTGGCGATACTGTGCTTCTACAAATACATCCAAACTTGAGCGGTGAATACCATACCATTCTTCCCATTCAAATTAAATCTGCTGGTGGTATAACTGGTGGATCTTTATACGGTTTACAATAATATAAAAAGAAACGCAGAAGCCATTCTTAATATTAATTAATTTTTTCACATAACGCATATTGCTTCTGTTAGAGAAAGAGGTTCCTTTGGGAGCCTCTTTCTGTTTATGTGTACAATTGTGGTGGATTGTGGGTGAAAGTGGGATGAAACAAAAAGGCATTTAAAAGGGGGGGAAGCGAGGCAAAGCGGAGGTTATTGCGGGCCGAATTTTCTACCCGTGTTATCCGAAACTTTGTCGAGGTTACCGTGAAGCCGCTTCGGTGTGCTTTGTTTAACCTTATCCATAAGACGATTCCAATCGCCGCCAGTGCGTTTGTTGGGGGTCATGTTAGCATCGACTCCCATAGTGCAGACATCAATCAGTTTCTTCACGCCATTCTCGCCACATTCGGGACATGGCTCACTGATAGGCTGATCTCTTACTGAAACTCCGAGTAGTCTGTCAAATTGACACTCGCACTCTTCACATCTATATCCGTATAATGGCATGGCTTTAATTATCCTTATTTTTCTTCTGAATCGTGCCCTGGGGAACTAACTCTTCTATACTCTTAACAAATGCTATAGGGATCTTCTCCATACTGGAACACTCCTGAGGACCTAGACTGCTCAACAGGCTTATATGGTCATCATCTTGATATATTAAATGACCTACTGTCACCATCACTGGACAGGGCTTTTTGGCATACCTCTTCATAGATGCCAATGAATTCCAACCAATCTCACCCTTCTCTTCAGCATCTACCCATGTTACTCGTACAATTCTATATTTATCCATGTATGCTTCACTCACTTATATAACGACCCACTATAGTATATATGCTCTGCACGGCCGGGTCAAGGGCCGCTATCAACGCGAAAAAGAAAAACCCCCACGAATGGAGGCTTCTCAGGAGGGGAAATGAACGAACCTGAAATAATCAGGCCGCAATAAGATCAATAACTCGACCAAGAAGCACACGGCTGTTGACGCGATTGGCGGATGACTTCATGAATGCATTCTTGATTCGTGTGTAAGATGCATCGTCATCGAGGTTGTCAAGGAAATCGTTCTCGACCTTCTTGTTTGCCTTCACGATGAAGTACTCTGTGTAACCAGCCTTATCGGTGGTGGCGAACCCATCCTTCTTATAGGATGCTACTTGTTCGTCACTGTAACCGTAAGAGTAACGGCTGTTCAATTTTCGTGCGGAACTGAGGTAAATACCCACGGTGTTGGCACCAGTGCGATCACGAAGAAGTTCCAAGAGAGCAGGAGTACTCTTAGTTGCCTTGTAAGACTTCTTGGTGGTAGGATCAACGATCCAGGCTTCATTGCCGTAGTCGTAAAGGCGACTCGATGATTCACCATCGGTGAGGAACATCGCGTTCACAATCTGGAGGTTGTTATCTGCACGGAACTGAGGGATGATCTTTGTTGCAGCAGCAATCGCTTCGTTGAGCGGTGTGCAACCGAGGTCATGGCCACTGGGCATACGGAAACCGTTGTAGCGGTTGTCCCAATTCATTGCCATTGCGAGGTACATCATGTGGGTGAGAGCAGCCTTTGTCTCGCGGGAATTCATACGGCTGGACAGGTAATTGTTGAGTTGAAAATCATGCAGCCAAGAAGTACTTTCATCTCCACCCTCGTCACTCTTGCTGGTGAATTGATGAGCCTGCTTGCTGAATGGGTGATCCTGTCGCTCTTCGAGGGAAAGATCGTTCCAACCTTCAGGGTAGGTCATCTGTGAAGTGAAGGAGTAAACCTCAAAAGGAATCCCAACCTTCTTGCAGAAGAGAACCATCTGGATCATCTGCTTGATGGTGTCTTCCATGATGTCAGACATCGAACCCGACCAGTCAACGAAGATTACCAGTCCGTGGTTCTTACCATCGGCAATCTCTTCACTGCGGAGGAAGAGATCTTCATTCCACTTGTAAGAGATGATGGAATCCATGTCCAGCATACCAGTCTTGCTGGTGCTGGTGCGATGGGCTTCGTCCGCTCGCTGGCGACGAATGAACTGCTGTGCCATCATGTTGACGGTCTTACGGGAATCGCGTTCGAACTTGTTCATCTCATTCGCTGCCATTGTGAGGGCTGCGGCGGACTCTTTGTCACCACTACGAATGAAACTGGAAAGATTCTTATGTACATCCTTGTAATCGACGATGATCGAATCGATATTGATCTTCGGGAAGGGGTAGTACTTTCGATCACGGCTGTTGTTATCGATCATGTTTTCCATTGCACGATCAAAGGCGTTCTGTGTCGAACCACCGCGGCAAACAGCATCGTTCTGGTAATCAGGGCTGTCCTGCTCTTCGTCGGTGCTACCTTCGCCACTTTCGGCGTTTTCACCATCAGTGGATTCGGAACCCTCACCGTCATCGGTGTCATCGGTCATTGACTGACCGCAATCGGAGCCGTCCTGAGACTCACCAGAACCCGAACCGTTTTCGGTCTGGTTCTCGTCATCGCCGGCGGAACCTGAACCAGCGTTCTCGTTCTCGCTCTCACCGTCGTTGTCGAGATGATCAGAACCTTCGCCCTGGCCATCCTGCTCATCCTGCTCATCCTCACCACCAGGCGCTGGCATCTCGATGCCATTCTCGCCATCCTGCTGCTGCTGTTGCTGCTGCTTTTCCTCTTCCTGCTTATGTGCTTCGAAGAGATCAGCAGCAACTTCGCAGGAGTCTGCAAAGGTCTTTGTGTTTTCCAGTGCATCGACCCACTGACGCTCATCGGCGGCGAAGGGGATGGTGGTGAAAGGACCGATCTTGAAGTGAAGATTCAAGCGGTCGATCAGGGGAAGTTCGTTGATGTCCTTGTCACCAATCTCGAAGAGATCCCGCTGGTGCAGGTTCTTGTAACCAGCATAGAAGTCACGACGAAGGCCAGGAAACTTGGCCTTGATCATACGTTCGATGCGTGCATCTTCGACGATGTTGACGAACATCTGGTAGGGGGCGCGGTTGATAGCGCCAAAGCGATCCATCTGCTCGCGCCACTCGTCGCTCGGAGTCCAGAGGGCATGGGCAACTTCGTGCCCGCAGAGCATGTCGTACAGGCTGTTGTCCATCTCCTGCCAGATCGGAAGAGTAAGGACGCGATTCAGCGTATCGAATGAAGCCGTGGTGGCTTCGGATCGATGTTCAACGGTGATATTCTCGCTGGCCATCAGGCGGGCGAGGACATCCTTGGAGGCGGTCTTGACGATAGGGGTGTTCATTTCCATACCCATATATTACCCGATCCTAGGCACTTATCAAGAAAATTCCCTAATTTAGAGCATTTTTCTCAATTTTCTACCCTAACAGGCTCCTAACAAAAAAGTACGATAATTTTCAAAGGTTTTCCTTGCATTATGACGATATACTATTATATCGACCATATCCACCCCAGACCTTGAGGGAAATCCTAAATGAGAACCAGTCTCAACACCCCAACCCCTAACAAACCCCTAACAGCCGCTATCAACGCGGGTTTGGGGCTAAGTCCCGTAATGGCAAGGCGTTACATCAATATTACCTTTTTTGGGTCGATTTTAGGATTTATCCTTGTAATCCCGCCACATCGGGTATAATAGGGGTGTCCCAATGGGGGACGAATTAATGACACTCACTCAGGAGCAGATTTCAGTGAATTACAACGAACTTTCCAAGCGCCAACGCCTTTTCGTCGATGCCCTCGTTTCCACCTTCGGGAACAGTGGCGAGTACAGCCGCCAGGACATCCTCACCACATGTGAGGATACTGGTATCTACACTTGCCCCCCGTCATGGATCACGCAGGACAGCCGACGCAAAGTATCGCGTGGCGTGTATGCCGTGGCCGAGGCCACGGAAGTCCAGGCCGACAATGCGCCAGCAGCCGCCGTGGCTGCTCCTGCGCCAGTTGCTGCGCCGCAGACGGTTTCGACCGTTCCCTCAATCGACCTGGCCGCGTCGGTCATGGGTATGACGGGTGGCGACCGAGCCACCCTCATCCCTGATCGGCTCAAGACCTACGTGGCATGGGGCCACTTCTCTGATATTGAGAAGATCCTCCGTGCCGACATCTTCTACCCCTGCTTCATCACTGGTTTGTCTGGAAATGGCAAGACCACGATGGTCGAGCAGGTGTGTGCGAAGTTGAAGCGAGAATGCTTCCGCGTTAACATCACCAAGCAGACCGACGAGGATGACCTCCTTGGTGGTTTCCGCTTGATCGATGGAAACACCGTATTCCAGTACGGCCCCGTCGTTGAAGCCATGCAAAAGGGCGGCGTCCTTCTTCTGGACGAGATCGACCTGGCATCCTTCAACATCATGTGCCTCCAGCCAGTACTGGAAGGTAAGGGTGTTTACCTTAAGAAGACCAACGAGTGGATCAAGCCCGCGCCTGGTTTCACCGTTTTCGCTACTGCCAATACCAAGGGTAAGGGCAGCGATGACGGTCGCTTCATCGGTACGAATGTCCTGAACGAAGCATTCCTTGACCGCTTCCCCGTGACTCTGGAGCAGGAGTACGCTCCTCGCAGCACCGAGAAGAAGATCGTCAAGAAGGCCATGGGCGCCCTCAACATCGACGATGCTGACTTCGCCGATCATCTGGTCAAGTGGGCAGAGATCATCCGCAAGTCCTTCTACGAGGGTGCAGTGGACGAGATCATCTCCACGCGCCGCCTGGTCGATGTCGTCACTGCTTACAGCATCTTCGATGACAAGATGACCGCCATCAACATGGCGATCAGCCGCTTCGACGATGACACCAAGGAGGGGTTCTTGAACCTCTACACCAAGGTCGATGCTGATGCACAGGTTGCAACAGCCGATGAGGGCGACGAGCGCCCTTTTGAAGAAGCGTCCCGCTTAGACCTCACCGTACAGTACGCTGAGAAGGACGCGGTGAAGAACCGTGGCGCTCAGTGGGACAAGGCCGCCAAGAAGTGGCACATCACTGGAAACAAGTACAAGGCTGACCCCACCTTCTGGGATCAGTTCTCACCAGCCGCGATTGAAACGGCTGCTGGGGTTGCAGAGGACTGCCCGTTCTGAGCCGCTATCAACGCAGCCATTTAAAAGATTTTTCTTGACTACACACCCATCATGGAGTATAATTTAGACATGTTTGATGACTTCGACACTCAGCCTCAAAGCGAGGAATTTGAAGAGTACTACGACGACGAGGATGACCTGTTGCTCGATGACACCGCATTTGGCGTTATCATTGACGACGGTGACGAGCCTGACAATGAAGACTTTGCCGACGAAAACGGCTGGTCGCCAGAGGACTTTTGGTTCAACCCCAATGGGGGTCTGACCGCAGACGCTTACAACTTCCTGGACCATATTGATTCCGAAAGGGGTTTCGTATGACCGCAACCACAACCAGCATCTCAGACCGTCTATCCATCATGGATCAATTAGCCGATGAAATCAATGCAATTCGATTCGAAGATGGCAACGACTCTGCCAAGGCCTTCCTGGCCATCACCATGGCACATCTGATCGGTGAACTGATCGATGCTGCCAATCCATCCCTCTTCTCAAAGGAAGAGGTTGAATTTGTACAAGAGTGCCACGATCTCGTTGGTACAATCACAGAGGAGATTTCATTCAATGAACAATGAATCTTACAACAATTTGTCCAGCCGCCGTGCATCATATGTCGATGCCGTACGCGAGTTTGGTCCTGATCTTGGTATCGACATCACCAAGGAGGAGTACAGTCGTGCTGAACTTCGCCAGGTGTCGATGAAGTGGAAGGGGAAGATTTGGATCCCCAACTGGATTACACACGACCAGTCGCGCCGTGTGGGTCGGGGTGTGTTCCACATGCCCGAGGTTCCCGTTGTTATGAGTGACACAGATGCGAGTGTCACCGCGCCTGCCGAGGAATTGGTCCTGGCGTAACGGTTGAGCCGTGATGGGGGTCGAGCGGGTTGGCTTTGGGAGTGTCGCCGCTCGCTCCCCCCATCCACCACGGCAACGCGGACGGAACAGTGTATAGCAAATGGGACTCCTATCTAAGTACGGGGGCTAGCAATAGGGATCCTAAAAACAGAAAACAGGGACTCCTAAAAAGACACTAACACATGACAGATAAAATCCAACAACATGAACTCACTCGCGTTCGTTCAATGACGGACAATGAACTGCACATTCGATATGGCAAAATGAATAAGCCAGATAAGATTCGTGCATTCTTCGACACACTGATTCAAGAAGATCGAGCAAGACAACTCAGGGAGACAATTGCAAACGATCATGGATTCGTGCTACCCACTGACACTACTGAATGGGTAGCGTGGACTCTCACCAGTAAGGATGGTGTTGAATCAATACAATTCTCTCTCGTTTTTACTGATGAAAAACAAACAGACCCAACGGGAGAGATTTTTGTGGAAGAAATTCTTCCTGTAGGTGGAAGGTTCAGTAAAACCTATACCACGAATGAGGGTCGAAAGCAGTGGGACAACCTGATAAACAGGGGATACACTGTAACCGACAAAGTAGAACTAGGGGATTTCAAGCAATGAGCAGAACCAAAGACTTTTTAATGTGGCTAGAAGAAAAGGGTCACATTCACTGGAACGAGAACACTGAATCTTACGAGTGGGAGGGTAATGATCCTATGCATGATTCAACCCTTCTTGCTGACTATCGGAGAACAAATGACAGAACAAAAAAATCCAACCCAAGAAGAAGTTAACGACTACTTAGATGCTCTGTGCCAATCTGGTATGGTCAACATATACGACGCAGCACCATATGTTCAGGGTATCTTCAAGGTTACCAAGTATGACGCTCAACGATATCTGTTGAGTTGGATAACCATGATGGAAAAGATGGTTGAAGAGGATGCCGAATGACGACACAGAAAACAATCTTTGAATTTCTCGATGCTCTTCGGGAGTCTGGCGTTACCAATATGTTTGGTGCCACTCCGTGGTTGGAAAAGAAATTTGGAATGTCTTCCAGACGAGCATCACTTTGGCTTACAAAGTGGATGGAGACATTCGAAGATCGACAGAAAAAGGAACGACAAATGAAGTTTATCAAAGTAATCAAAAATGATGCCGAGTGCAAGCAGGCGGTTTATCACGATTCCGCTGATAACCTGTACTACCTGTACTCGTATATCAACAACGATAAGGCACATGAAACAATGGTGTTTGCATGTGATGAAAATGGCGAGGTTGAGAAGTGGAGTGAATTGGCATATGCAGAAGGCTATGAAAGTTCTATTACCATGATGCAATCTGTTTCAGGAATTGATGTGGAATAACTTGATGAATGCTTTTCGATTTGTTATAATGTTACTGTATCCGATCTGGAAAACAATCTCTATGATTGCAGACGGAATCACGCGAAACGGTAGGGAAGTTTCACCAGTTGATGAGGATCGTTAATGCCGCCAGATAAGCCGAACCACAATTCAACAGTGATGCGTACCGTATGGACGATTCAAAATCTTTCTGGTGGTGTGCATCGATTTGTTTACATTCAGGAAACTGGCACCGTTGACATCGATGGGATGAATCATGAACTGAATGAAGCAAGGAAGATTTGGAATGATTTCATAAAAGAGGGATATCGGCTTATAAAAACAGAGCAGGTTGAAAAGCCGAAGTACACCTCGACGATTAATAATCACTGCAAGGTTTGGGATATGAAAGAATTCCATGACATGTATCGAGAAATAGAAGAGAAGAGTAAGTATGATAAGTTTTCTCCTTATACCTACGAGAACTACGCATTGAAGGCATAAAAAAACGCGGAAAAACGCGGACCACTCTATATGCTAAATATGAGGAAGAAAGAAAAAATCTATGGTTAACACCTTTAAACAATTTATAAACCGTACGGCGCTTTCCGAAAGCAGCATGTCCAGAATCTTTTCCCACATCGAGGGGAAAGGTTCCTTTGGTGTTATATCGGCTTTTCGTGGCGAACACGGAAAGAAGGAAAACATAGGACGACACGGAGAACTGAAAAAACTGATTCGTGAAAAGGGATACGGTTTTATAGAAATGCGTGGCGGCTATAAAGAAGAGGGTGGTTTTGTGAATGAACTGAGTTTGTTCATTCCGAACATCAAGAAGAAAGCCATTGTTGAACTTGGAACACAGTACGATCAGCACAGTGTTATTTACAAGGACAATAATGAATTCGTTTTAATTGGCACCAATAAGAGTGCAGGTATTGGAAAGACTCTCGAAAAGTTTGTATCTGGTGGGAAAGACAATCTTGTTCTTGCCAAAGATGCAATGAAGGATTTCTTCTCGGCACTTCTCAAGGGTAGCCATCGTGGAAAGAAATTCCTCTTTCGAATGGAAGAGAAAGAGCCTCTTTCTTTTAATCAGGTTGCGTATATTGGCGCAGAAGAAAAATGGATTGAAATTTATAATGAATCAGCGCCAGTGGAAACTGAAAAAGGAAAGTGAGATTCTCACCTTTGGGGTTTATGGTGTTTTGGTTAAAATTCACCATGATCGCGGCGATGGAAAAGCCGTGTCTAATGTATACGGAAAAGATTTAGCAAGGAAGATTTGGAATGATTACATTCGCCGAGGCTACGAGGCTGTTCGATAAACTTCCAACTTATTTGTTGACTTTACCCCATAAACTACTATAATAACGAGCATGACTATGAAGAAAATTACGCTTGAATTTGACGAGAGTTTTCTTAAGGAACAGAAGCGTGTTCCCGCAAAGAAGGGCAGTAGGGGTTATACCTACAAGACTGTTGAGGTAAACAACCCGAAGGCATGGGAAGTTATCATGGTAGAAAATTCTTCTACCTATACACCTGGCCAACGCCTTAATAAGAATCAGGTCCAGACGCTTTGCAAAGGTGCGGGGTTTGATGTTGTGATTGGACAACCAGGCCAATTTAGGGTTACCAATAGCAGGTATTAATATGTCATATTGGAACCAAGGATACAACCGAAAGAAACAACAGGAGATGACTAGGGCTGCTGTTGAACAAGAGAGGCAAAAATCTCTTGTCCCTCCCAAGACTCCTTATCGAGACATTTATAGTGGTAGAAATTTGGGCTATAGTTCAAGTGAAATACACGAACAACGCCGTAAGGATAAATTTGCCTGGCGGGTTGGTTTTGTAATTATTGGTTTTGTTTTCGTGGCTGGAATCTATACAATCTATTGGGCTTTTACTACATGAGTAGAAAAGAACCAAGAAGAAGTTTTAGTAGGCGACGTAAGGTTGGTTCTGCAAAGCGTAAAGCAAGAAAAGCATTAAAGAAGAAATGAATAATTTAACAAGAATGACAAGAGAAGAAATCCATGATTACATGGACGAGAATGATATTCAAGTTTTTGAATCATTCACGGATGATGATGGTGATGTCTATTGGGGATTTACTGGCAAGACTGGATTCAGCACATTCGATGTTTGTGGACTTACTGAGGACAAAGCAAAGTATGCTGCTGTCCTTTTTTACAAACTAGTAAAAGAACATGGTGTTTGTTTTGGCGATGCTGAACTAATGTCAGGTGCGTATGCAAAGACATACGCAGTACAAAAAATGATGGATTCATAAATTCTGTTATTCTAATAAGGAGTAAGAACAGATGCGTAGTATGAAAGTTGTAACACTTAATTTTAATGATATAGAAGAGATGATTAAAGATGGTAAGCGTGTTACCGTCAAGGCAATCGCAGAGGAACATGGCGTTTCTCCGCTGATCATTCGCCGAACTCTTGGTGATCATTACGCTGATAAGATTTCTTTTCAGCGAGGCCGCAAGGGCGGAATTGTTTTAGATTAATATTATTTGATTTAGGAAACAGGACGCGAGAGCGTCCTTTTTCCATTATAAATATTTGGGTGTTTTAGGAGATTGTTATGGAATTTAAAAAAAGAGAAGCAAAGAAAATATTTCGTCCTAGGCAAGTAAAGAGGCCTTCTAGGATAGGTCCAAATTTTGGTGATTTAGAAGAAAAAATCCAAAATGAATTAAACCCACAAAACAACAATGTGGTTGGTGGGATGAATTCTATACCCAATCTTAGAGATACTCCAGATCTTAAAAAGGTTTTTATTGTTTCTTTCAATTGTGAAATGTTTGAATTGGGTGAATTTAATAAAATTGATATAATGTGTCCAGAATCATCTATTGATAAAACATATGATATGAATACTGGTACTAGGAAATATATATATTTACTTGATGACAATGGCGATCAACTGGTTATAGAAAAAATATTAAACCACTGGAAGAGTTTATTGGAATCCAAAAATAAAAAGCATAGGTTTTCTATTCATAATAGAATGAATATTCATAAGGAAAAGGCTTCAACTATAGATGAGTTGTAATAATTGTAAAAAACTACCAAAGAAAAAGTGTGGTTGTAAAAATAAAAAATTTGCAAAAACATTAAAAGAACGAGCCACTCTTTTAAAAGAGTTAGTTGGTGGTTTTTGTAAAATAAGGATTAAGTTTCCTGGCGAAAAAAAATTATACAATTATGTTTGTACTTTAAAATCAGATTTTATTCCAGAACAAGGTTCGATAAATTATAGAAAATTAGAAAATACTCCTATGTCTAATGAACTTGTATTATGGGCTATTAATAAAAATATAAACACAAAAGATTCGCCTCAATCGGGATGGATTAAAATAAATTCAAGACACATTGTTTTTTTCGACCCCATTGATAAAAAATAATAAGGCATTTGTTATGCAGTATAGATTACATATTGACATTCCCCTTGGTGTAGGTGAGGAAGCCGCTATCAACAAAACTGAGAATTTTATTAATGGTTTGTTGATGGGCCATAATTTAGAAGAGATTGAACAAATTAATTATAGACTTGGACATGATGAAGATCGTCAAAAATCTAATTACCTAGACAAAAATGAAAATGGACATATTAGTAACAAAAAAATTCGAATAGAATTATGATCATACTGGGCTAGAAGCGGATGGCATTAGCAGCACCGCTTATAACGGTGTAATCGCAGGTTCGAGCCCTGCCTGGCCCACTTAAGGAGAAAGATATGCGTCTTGAAGAATTACTAGAAAATTTAAAGTCTGGAAATGTCAGAGTAATATTTAAAAAGAAAGATGGCAAATTTCGTGATATGCTTTGCACTCTTTCAGAAGACATTGTTCCACCAACCAAAGGTAGCAATAAAAATAGAAACGAGAATGTTCTGCCTGTGTGGGATATAAAAAAGAATGCTTGGCGAAGTTTTCGTTTAGACAGCATTAAGGCTATTGTTATAGGAGAAGAGGAACATGCGTATAGCCGATGAAGTGAAACTTGATTATTGTGATGTTCTGATTAGACCAAAGCGTTCTGAATTAAAATCTAGAAAAGATGTAGATTTAAATAGAACCTTTACTTTTAAAAATGGTAAAAAATGGACTGGTATTCCTATTGCTGCTTCAAACATGGACACCATTGGAACAGTTGAAATGGGTAAAGTCTTATCAGAATTTGGTATGCTTACTTGTTTAAGTAAACATATTGATGGTATAGATGCTGATAAACATGAAAAAGAAACAATGTCTCTTTCGTTTGGAATGGGAGAGAAGAAAAACGGAAGGACTACCACCATTCCTCGGTCGGGGTGCCAAGAACATCCGTTCTTTTGTTTAGATGTTGCAAATGGATATACACAAAGATTTATTGATTTTGTTAAAGAGGTTCGTTCCGAATGGCCAGAGAAAATTCTAATTGCAGGGAATATAGTAACGGCGGAAATGACGGAAGCACTACTTCTGGCAGGTGCAGATATAATCAAAATTGGCATAGGCCCAGGCAGCGTATGTACGACACGGAAAATATCTGGAGTCGGGTATCCCCAACTGTCAGCAGTGATGGAATGCGCAGATGCAGCACACGGACTGGGCGGGTATATCATGGCAGATGGTGGGTGTCAATCGCCAGGAGATGTTTCTAAAGCATTCGGTGCTGGAGCAGACTTCGTTATGTTGGGGGGATTGCTTGCTGGACACGAAGAATGTGCGGGGGAAGTCCTTACAGACGAAGCAGGGGACTCCTACAAGGTATTCTATGGGATGTCTAGTGATACTGCAATGCAGAAACATAGTGGTGGTGTAGCGACTTATAGAGCATGTGAAGGGAAAACCGTTAAAGTGCCATATCATGGTCCAGTATCAAACACCATTCAGCAAATATTAGGTGGGTTGCGTTCCACATGTACCTATGTCGGTGCAAGACAAATAAAACACCTTCCAAAATGTACAACATTTATTAGAGTTAATCGACAATTAAATAACATTTATGAAAAGTGAACAATGAAAAGAGAACCAACAATTTATATTGCAGGTCCTATGAGGGGATTTAAAAATTATAATTTCCCTGCATTTGATCGACAGGCAAAAGTTCTTATAGAACAGGGGTGGAGTGTTATTAATCCTGCGGAAATGGATAGGCAGGACGGGACACCAGAATCTGGACCAATGGACTTTGATCCTGTTATTAATTATGATGATCGTGAATTTATGCGAGATGCTTTAAAGCGTGATCTGGTTGCAATCTGTGACGAATGTACAGCCATTTATATGATGAGTAAATGGGAAACTAGTAGAGGAGCAAAAGCCGAATGGCATTTGGCTAAGGCTCTTGGATTAGATATTTACTATGAAGCGCCATTACCCGAAAAAGATGATTGAATATCCAACTATTTGGTTGAAGTGGCACTTTTGAATGTTACAATAACACTATAAACAACGCAACTGAAAGTCTAACTTTAGGAGACAGCCAAATGTGGTAATTGTGAATTTAACATGAGATACTTTAAGGATTATTATATTAGTAAGTGCCCCCACCACTCAAATCTGGGTAGGCTGCTGAGTTTTAGGGTCTGAACCGTAAGGTGAGTTCTACAAGGCCGAGATACATAACCCCCATTCCGCCTCCGTAACTCAATTTGGCAGAGTAACGGCCTTTTAAGCCGATGGTTCTAGGTTCGAGTCCTAGCGGAGGCATTTTAAAAAAATTGAAGTTTTGTTAAAGATAACAATTGACTTTGGACGATAATAGTATATACTACTCGTATAACAATAAAGGTAAGGATGTGTTGCGGCAATGTCTCTACCTTAAATTCACGAAGCCGCATTTACGGAGGTCATTAAACATGGCTACATGTACCCTTTCAAAGAAGCGTCGTCTTATTAACTATCTTTATGATGGTGGTGGCGTGAACAATGGCATTACTGCCAACGAAGCAAAGTCGAAGTTCGGCGTTGCAAATCTTAGGGCCACGATCAGCGATATTCGCAATATGGTCGAGTCTTTCGGTAACTGGGAAATCGTTTCTGAGGAAACTGCCACTGGCAAGACCCGTTACTTTATGTCGGATACTCATCCTGGCAAGCGCACTTTTGCGTTTGATGTGGATGGTTCCCGATATATGCTCTAAACTGAGCATTGTTTTCTCCTTGTACGGGCCTCGTTGCTCGTACTTGGATTTCTTGAAAAGTGAATAATTGTGTAGGGTTGATCTCCTACACACGGACGGTGACAGAACAATTTTTTGTTATTGAAGATAATGTATGCGATTCCCTGTGGTGGGGTGTGAATGCTCGAATGAGTAAAGCAGAATTTTGACCGATTCAATTGTAGTGCGAGTAGGGAATAATCAAACTAGATGACCCCGAAAGTTGAAGGTAAATGTTAATCCTTCCCGTCCACCAACCGATTCGTTCCTTCCAGTAGCACCTTTTTATGTGCAAGGCCTTCGGAGTCCCAATTCCCTTTATGGGTACATGGGAGAAGATGATGTAAGATTCATTAGGACTTTGAGTGGGCGGCCCCCACTGGGAACGATTAAAAAGGTGTGGAGGAAACCCGAACTTTGAACTCGGCTAGTACTTCACACCTTTTTTGATGCACCTGTAACTCAACGGTAGAGTGTTTGCCTTCCAAGCAAAATGTTGACGGTTCGAATCCGTTCGGGTGCTTTTTGATGTATACATAATTATAGGTCTTGACTTAATTTAATAAAGGAGGTATACTATGAGTGAATTGATTATTCCTGATGACCAAGTGATTAGGGGTTTAAAGGCGAAATTAAAATATGAATGTTGTGATTTAAATTGTACTCCAGCAGATCGTTGTGAATGTGCCAATGTTTTAAAAGAAATTGAAGTGGCAAACAAATGGATACTATCCCTGCCTGGTGAAGACAGCGACTGTGAAAGTACATGCAATGAGTGATAAACATCCTGCTGGTAAAGGCGATAAATATCGACCCATTGATTTTAAAAAATGGGACGAAGGGTGGGAAAGAGCGTTTAAAAAAACCAAAACCAAAAAGAAAAAGGAAAAACAGAAATGACTGAAAATATTAAAATCGTAAGAATTTCATCTGGTGAAGAAATTATTTGCCAGATGGTGGAAGCAAAATCTGATAATTGTATAGCACTTAAAAAGGCTGCTATTATTATCCCTACTGGAGAAGGTAGGTTGGGTCTTTCCCCATATCTTCCATATGCAGAATTAGAAGATGATACTATTGAGATTTCGAAAGATCATATTATGTGGGTTGTAGATCCTGTAGAAGATTTTTCACAACAATATTATCAGTCATTCGTTTCAAACCTTTTTATTCCATCTGCGGGTGAAGTTGGACCAATGGGAGCAGCAATGAACGACGAAACCCCATCTTTAAAACTCACAACATAATATAAAATGGCAAAACAAACATCACAATTTGATTCACATGTTCATAATATGATTAAGGTTGGAAAACCTAGGCGTTCGAAAAGGAAAAAAGGAAATCCACCATCAAGAACATCAAGATCTGGCAACGGGCAAAGAATTAAATGATTTCTGCGCCTGTAACTCAATTGGATAGAGTAGCGGCCTTCTAAGCCGCAAGTTGCAGGTTCGAGTCCTGCCAGGCGTGTTGAAATAAATGATATGAAATATTGCGTCTACGAATATTATGAAGATGAAAATGCTACGCAACCATATTATGTTGGGGAAGGTGTTACCAATAGCAGACCATATGAACATCACCCCCCGACGAAGGGGGTTATAGAAAGAGCAGAGAAATGCGGCAATAGAATTTCGTCAAATCTAAAACAAATCATAAAGAGTGGAAATATAACTCCCAAAGATAAATCTCTAATAAAGATTGTCAAGAAAAATTTAACAAAGATGGAGGCACTTTATGGTGAATCAAAATTAATAAAGAAATACAGAAGATTGTTAATGCCAGTCATACCTAATAAAAACGCCTCGTTGTTAAATTGGGACGGTGGATTCGATGACGATTTGTTGCGCCTATTTCAACATCAACCAGATACAGTAGAAAAATTAAATGAGGCATATGAAACTGCATTACGAGAAACTAAAAAAAATTATACGATTAGAACATATAGGGATCATGAGAGACTACTATCTGCATGGTATGTGGACGAAAACAAGTCTACGAACAAGTCTACAAGAAACGGTCGTACTAGTAAATTAATCAAGAACAAGGAAAAAATATCCAGACTTGAAGACGGTCTTACTAATTCTCTCAGAGGAACGATAAATTGTGTCAGTAAACTAAAAAGGAAAACAGGTGAAATTAAACTAACACAACAACAGAGAAAACTATACAAAGAATTGTCTTTATTAATGGATAAAGAATGTGGTGTGGTGTGAATGAAAAAAAGATTTTAAAACTCACTGATGTTGCACTTCCTGTTTCATTAGAAATTCCTAGACCAAAGAAGCATGTTTCTATTATCATTCGAAAGAATGAGATTGTTTCTATGGGTACAAATGTTTTTCGAACGCATCCACAGGCAAAGAAATATGGATATCGATTTGATGAAGTGCATTCTGAATTGGATGCATTTTTGCGTTATAAAGGTCCAAGAGATAATTTAAAACTTTATAATTTTCGCTTCAATAGATTTGGTGATATGAGAATGTCTAAACCATGTTGTAAATGTTTGCCTTGGTGTGAGGCAATATTTGATGATATTTGGTATACAACAAACAATGGATTGATTAAGTTTTAAGGAGTTATATATGGAAGACATTGATATTGCTATTGATGCGTTTGTATCAAAGTGTCGTGATTTGGTTCAATCCGATGGACGAAAGAAACTTGGGTATGATTTATATCTTGGTGGTGGTCGTAAATATATTAAAATCATCATGAATACAGGCAATCAACAATCTGCGTGGGGGTTTATTAATCGGGAAAATGGCGATATATATCGTGCCGCTTCTTGGCGGGCTCCCGATCCTAGAAAAATTCCGAGAGGAAATTTATATGATCCCTATGATGGAATGTTAAATATAAACTGGACGGGCCCTGCTTATGCATTGTGCCTAAAAGATACAGAAATTTAAGGAGTTAGATATGGAAGACAGAATTAATTATACTATTGGAGAATCAGTAGTAAATAAAAATAATATGAGAATGGCTACCGTTGTTGATGCTACAGACAACGATGGAGAAACCGATTCTATTAAAATTCAATATTTAGATGATGGTAATGTAGAGTGGGTCTTTAGTGATAAAGTTACAAAACTTTTATTAGAAGTAGATCCAAAACCAAACAATACAAACCTCAACGAAGATATATGGAATTCTGATTAATTCTGCGAGCGTGGCGGAATTGGCATACGCGACGGACTTAAAATCCGTTGTCCGTTGAGGACATGTGGGTTCGAGTCCCACCGCTCGTATTCAGGCCCCATCGTCTAGTCTGGTCTAGGACATCGGGTTTTCATCCCGACAACAGGAGTTCGAATCTCCTTGGGGTCATTTCTCAAAAACGATTAAATGATAAATAAAGTGTCGAAGTAACGGGGGTGAAGTATATAAT
>Ga0208684_1000927_pt1 | contig 17537 bp, 17 predicted proteins | sample MalvireepMed_b05_FD_184245 | JGI IMG/M metagenome (GOLD analysis project Ga0208684, IMG submission 184245) | Marine viral communities from the Global Malaspina Expedition - Malaspina viral metaG DeepMed_b05 (SPAdes) (version 2) | ecosystem: Environmental > Aquatic > Marine > Oceanic | place... | reverse complement strand
CTTCTATATCTTCGCACTGAGGATTATCATATGATTTCATTGCGAAGACGATAAAGGTTTTATCGTTTAAAGGCTCAGGTTTCATAATAAAAATCTCTTAATGTTTTATTCAGGTTTAGATTCTATTTTGGCATCAATGATATATCCACCATTTGGACCAATGTTAATCGTACCTACCAAAGAATGGGGGACACTGCCTTCAAAACCGTTCTCATTATAAAACCCCTGTCTCATTAAATCATGTTCTGGGGTGGTTCCAAAAGCGCCTCCATATCTAGTCATTGGAAATTCTATTGAACCTTCTGTTGTTGCTTCAACAGGATTTACCGAAAAATCTAAACCCATAACATTTAATTTTGCTCTTAACATATTAAATGCTGCTTTAGGATCTACAAATTCTCTCTGCGTTTGTCTTTTTATGTAAGCATTTAACCTATTAACTAGTTCAGAATTTCCTGAAACAGTTATCTTGTCATCAACATGAGGAACAGTTCCTCCAAATTGATCATTTCCCCCCAGAGCAGCAATACCCCAGAGTTCATTTATATTATTTTTTAATTCCTTAAACGATTTCATGAAGATCTCCTTTATATTCGTCAATATTATTTATATAAATTAATAATCCTTTGCCGTTTGTAATTGTAATTGTACCTCACATAATACCCTAGAATCTTCTATTTCTTGTGAGACTACATTTTCATCTATAGAATCTGCTTTGTTCCAACTACACCATTGGGTCATTAAATAGCCAGTAATCTGGTTAGATTTTCGAATCGGGAGGAAAGAAAATGCCACCACATTACTACTCTGAAGTAATTGTTTACACCAAGAATCGTCTAATGATGATGTTAAGTAAATCTTAGGATCGTCTTTCAGCAAAAGTTTCAACCCCTCAATACAAAGAGAAACCAATAAGTCTCTTTTAATCCCCATCTCAGAGGAAACACCATTTTCTAATGATTCGTGAGTCAAAGACATTTTTTTCATAGAGATACCATCAAGAAAATGTCCTGTGTTGTGGAATTGTAATAGTTGAGTCCTAGCAGAATCTGTCCTTACTCTTAATTCGGTGAGAATTTCATGCAAACGAGAGTGAACATCCCAGTCAAAATTTTTGGGGTATCCAAGGACAGCAGGTGTATTTGATTTTTTTGCTTTCCTTTTCCTACTCAATAATGGAACCAGAATCGTAATGATACCAGCAATAATTGCTGCTAGAACCATTCCAACTTCAACCCAAGATCCAAACTTATCGATCTCTACTGATTCTGGTTGTATGCCTAATAATGTTAACATATATTAATATGCTCCACTAGTTTTTGGAGGTTTCACTTTTTTCTTTTTTACTTTAGGGGTTGGTTCAACTGGTTGTTTACCGTCTTCGCCAGGAGTAAAGTCTTTATATCTTTTTATAAGTTCTGGTGTTCCCCATTCCCCCGCACCATGTTCTTCTTGTGTCTTAATTCTTCCCTTATTATTATCCCTTGATCGGTTATGATTTTGACTAAGAACTCGTAAATTAGAATCTGAATTGTTATTAGCATTTCCATCCCTATGATCTACATCTTTCCCATCACCCTTTTTTACCCTACCTTGTGCTTCGAGTTTTCTTCTCGCAAGTACCCTCTTCGAACGCTTTGCCCGTTGCTCTGGTTTGCCATGGAAGTTAGCATATTCTTTTTTATAGTCTCTATCTTCTATAAAATCTTTAAGATTCCTCTTTTTTTGTTCTGCCAACCTATATTCTCTATTAGTAGTTTTGGTTATCATCTTACCTAGTTTTTCTTTAGCACGAAAATCTAAGGTATTCCATTTGTCAGAAGCAAACCTTTTTGGGAATCCTACTTTACCAAGTAATTCTTCTTTTTCGGGTCTTTTTAATTTATTCCAATGAAGAGTTTCTGCTTCATCCAGTTCAACGGATTCTTTCTGACCTTTTCTCTTCGGCCACTTTGCTCCAATTGGTTTGCTAGTAATACCGATGAAGAGGTCTTTTCTGTCCAGTGTAGGATCCTCTTTTCTCATCTGTTTAATTTTTTTAGTCACCTGTTTTTTATTACCCTTCTCTGTTACCTTTCCTTTGTAAACGATTGAGTAATATGTTGAGGGTTTAAATCCCTCATCCAGTTCAACAGATTCCGTGTTATCTTTAAGTTTTGCACGGGTCGCTTTAAGTCTCGCGGTTGCTGCTCTTACTCTTTCTTCAGCATCTTCTCTTTTCTTTCTTGCTTTAGCCTGCCTTGCTTTTAAATCATCCAGTGTTTCTTGACCTGCTTTTACTTTTCCAATTGGATTAGAATCCATTTTCTTTTTTAAATCTTCAATTCTTTTTTTCAAAACATCACTTTTGTTTTGATATTTTGCTTCTACATCTCTCACTGCTTTCTTCTTAAAAGTATCCTCTGGAAGAGCATTCTCAATTAATTTACCGCCACTCTTTTTCATATATTTTAAAAGTGCTTTATGAGCATTTTTGTCGCCCTCTTTATGATCTACTTCTACTTTATTTCCTACTCGTGTACCAACAGCAACCGCAGAATTTGAGATATCATACTCAAATTGTTTTGCTTTTCTATCGTTGGAAAAAGAAAACATCATTGTCATGGTATTGGTTGCCTCTTTAAGTTGAGCAGCGGCTTGTTTAGGATCTATTCCCTTATAGTAAAGTTCCAATGCGTCTGTAGGCTTAATGTTTTTGTATGAAGATCCAGCCTTCTTGAGGTGTTTTTCAAAATCATCCATCCATCTAATTAGAGGTTTGTCTTTTGCTTCACTAAACATTACTTCTTCCTTTGTTGCTATATTGGTTTTCTTGTTATATTTATATTCGTTAGAAGAATTTCCATCCTTTTTTGCTGCTCGATCCTTTGCTCGTTCAGCAGGAGTCATAGAATTTCTTTTCTTCCCTTTATCTGTTAGTTCATCAGATCCCTGTTTTAAAATACCATGCTTTTGTAATTGAGATCTTGCAACAGCATGTGCTTTATCATTGTCCATTCCTTTGTCTTTTAATTGTGTAACTAACCGATCAAGAATTTCAGGTTCTCGTAAAAATTGGGAATCTTCCTTTACTTCAGGTTTCTTTGGTTGGCCAGGTGTTCTTGCCCTGACTTTTATTAACCGTTCTTTCTCTGCCATTTTAACTTTTGGTAAAAGTTTTTTTGCAATCTTTGTTATTGCTCCTGCTTTTTTCTCTAATCGTTTATCGACACTTGCCCTTTGTCCCAATGAAAGACTAGACCAATCCATATCACCAAGAATCTTTTTCCTTAATAGGTCTTTTGCTTTTTTCCTAGAAAGTGCTTTTAACTGTGTTGAAGATTTTCTAAACTTCTCTCTTCTTTTTCTTACCTTTGCCCTTTTCTTTGCAGTCCTGCGTGCTGTCCTAGCCATCTTTCGTCTGGTGTCTATACTAACTTTTCTTTCGTTTAAAGTAAAATCAATAAAATCATCATAGTTAAACCACGACTCTTCAATGTGTTCTTTTACTCCCATTCCTTTTTGTACTGCTTTGAACATTTTTAAACAATCCTTTTTACTCATGTTTGCAGAACACCCTAGGCGGAAAGCATCATAATCTCCTCTTTCTGCTGCTGCTCTCATTTTTGATGCAGACATACCCTTCACCCCTCCAGCATCTGGATCTCTCTCACCCGCTGATACCACTTCAAAGTTTTCAAAGTTATAGTCTTTTAGATATTTTGATACCAGTTTTTTAAATTCACCAGTTCGATCAGAACCAACAACCAATTTAATATCAGTATATCCTTTTTTGTCTAAGTATCCTAATGCATCAAATATAGTATTGATTTTTTCATTCTTAACTACAGTGACACCCTTGAATGATTTGGACATAAACAAGATTTTGTTATTATAGTCGAGAGGGTTTCTTTTCTTGTCTGTGCTTTTACCAGTGAAGATGAAGGATTGGGCCCCGTTCTTTCTTGCCACCGATTTTATTTTATTGGCTAATGCCACATGGCCAATTGTTGGGGGATTAAACCGACCAAATGTGAAAACAGCAACGCTCATGGTTAATTTCCTCTTTAAAACCTGTATTATATGTATATAAAAGACAGGGGCCACGCTTGTGACCCCTGCCCAATAAGCCTCACTGGCTTTACACTTCTTATTAAAATGTTATTGGACCACCTCCTTTTTTCCAACTACCTACAACGGAAGCACAGCGAGGTTATTTCTGTGTTATTTATTCCATGGCAACTTGGTTTTAATAAAGTTCCAAAGGGGGGCTCCAAGTGCTGCACCTGCTACAAAAACAAGTACACTCCACCAAATTGTTCCAAGGAATCCGTCTAAAAATGCTAATGTTGTTGTCATCATTCATGTTCCCTTCTGGCTTTATAACCTTTGTGCTGAGATCTTTTTCCTGTTATTACTTCGTACAGTGCAGATCTAGTTAGTTGATTGTCTCTACAATATTTAGTAAAATTTTCCACCACATCTTCGGTTCCGTCAGGTTTTGTTACAATTATTTTTGCCTGTTTCTCTTTTTCTTCTTTTTTGGGTACTTCAACTAGGTTTTTTTCCCAAATAAATTCTTTCCCTTTGTTGACAAACCTGCCGCCAAACTCCTTTAAATATTTGTTCCGCCAGTATTTTGATTTGGCATCATCATTACATTTTACCCATGTATAAGTGTGTTTGTTATTTACTTCTTCTGGTCTTAAACTTCTCATAATAATATCATCCTTTTCATTTTATCAATTGCTTTAACCTTTTTTCTGGTATATTTAGACCAGATATAATGGTATATACTCGCAAACTATCCTTATTATCTTCATAAATTCCTCTATGCAAAGTAGCATTGGGACATAACGAAGATAGAGTATCAAACCCATAAGATAAACTATCCATTAAGCCTGGAGTATTTTCCATAATGTCTTTACTGCCAATTGCCACACAAGCAGCAGTGGTTGCATCTGAAAGTTCTACATCTGTGAGTAGTGTCTTTTCAATATTTGACTTAATGGCGCTTGATACTTTCTGTTCATCATCAAATTCTTTCAGTTTTGCTACTCCCATCACCATAACACCACCACCACGCAACACACTAGAATAGTCTGTTGGGTCAAATGATGTATATGGTGAAGGATTGTTTGTAAGAACATTAAAGACATGGAACAAACCAGATACAGTATTATTTACTGTTGGCCAGAACTGCTTAACAGTCAATCCTCGATACATTTTTTCAATCTTAGAATTATCAAGGACAATGACAGGGGAAATTTCCTTCGCTTCTACACATTCTCCTATTTTGCTTAATACTTCATGTGCATTATTTGATACTATTGGTGATGTTGCTTCCCCACGGGTGGGTAAAGATAATACAACACCTACTCGTTTTTCAGCATCATCATGACCGATGTACTTCATGTATTTTTTTGCTGTCTCAATCAGGACAAGGACCGAACCGCTTCCACTACCACCACCAGCACCAACACAAACAAAAACATGATCAACACTATTGCCATATATTTTTCTCATAAGATCAAATACATTTTGCTTGTATTTGTTTGCGGCTTCTTTTCCTTTTTCCATATCTTTCCCTGCACCATGTTCTCCAACATCAAACAACATTTTCTGTGTCGATGGTAAATCAAGAGAATCTAGGTCATGGCTGGAAGTGTTTACTGCAATACACTTTTTATATCCTCTGTCATAAAATGCTTTTGCAAGTCTTCCCCCACCTTGACCCGAACCAATCCAGGCAAAGATTTGAGAACCTCCTGCTTCGTCTTCTACAGCAGTTTCTTCGTCTTCTGGGATTTCATAATCTTCCAAATCAATGTCTGGAATTTCTAAATCTGGAATTTGAATATCTAATTCTTCATTATTTGTTGTTTCTTCACTCATGTTTTTTTCCTTTATTAACCTTTTACCCAGTTTTTATCAACTGTAAAATTTGCTCTTGAAAATTCTAATCGATCAACCAATTTGACCGCTGATCCAACCTTGTCACTTGCAACAAATCCTTCGTCGCCACTCACCTTAAATCCGTTTGATGTTCTTATGAATGTTCTTAATGATTGTACCTCCTGTAATTTTTTTACAAGGAAAACAACACATTCTTGAAGGGCAGAGTTTAAAGCAAAGACACGATCAATATCTTTATATTTGGATTTAAGAAACGAAACCATCTTCTTTTGCGCTGATCCTCTTCGCTCCCTACCCCTTTCCGTCTTCAGGGAACTTGTTTCTTTCTCCATTTTGTCATTCACGAATGTTGTGAATTCCTTTGCGGAAAAAGAATATTCCCCCTCACGAACTTTTGAGTTCGTGTAAATATTTATCAGTTCAGATATTTTTGAATCATTTTTTATCACACTAGAACTCTTACCAGCACCTCTGGCCAGTGTTTTTGCTTTATTTAATAGTTTTTCCATTTTTTTGTTTTCCCCATCTGTAAATGTTGCTTTACCAGCAGCATCTTTATATCCAGCATCTTGTGCCCAAACAGAAGACGAATTACCAAAATCACTACTGGTTACATTAAATGAAGCCTTTAGGTTGGCCATCTCATTTCCATTATATTTGGTATGAAAGACAATTCCTATTTTTGCTCGATTTATTTTCTTTGCAAGGTCACTATTTTCTTGTACACCATAGGTTATGGTGTTTGGGGTAAATACCAAATATGAATCACCATCTATTTTTTTCTTCGATATATCACCAGCACCAAACAATAGATCGCCTTGGAGTATCCCCTTTATGTTTAGTTTGGGTAAATATTTTAAGGATTCTTTTAGTTTTGAGGCGAGGCCTCCTGAATGGTTTCTGTTGATGTCTGCGTTAGTATAATTAATTTTTGGATCTTTATTAAATATACTTTTTGTTCCAACGAAAAATTTACCATTTTCTGGATTAGTTCCACAAAATACCGCAGGGGCACCATCCCATTTTCTTGTAAGATTTAGTTTTGAAGAGGAAGATCCTCTAAGCATTTCAGCAAGTGCCTCTATAAAACTAATAGCCTCACCTATCCTCTCTTTCCCTTCGAAAGACAGGTCAGCAGTGTGAGTCAAATGCACATTCTTTGCTTCTAAAATATATTGCTTAAAGGTTTTCATATAATATGTATACCCCACCAGTGTTATCTATATATAAAGACAACCCCTGATTTTCATCAGAGGTTGCCTACTATGACGGGCATAAGGTAGCGAAGTTCCTAATGAATGGCGTAACGACTGGAACGCCTGCCCGCAAAAAAAGACGATGCCATAAGGCGTCGTCTTTTTTGTTCATTTGATGTATATTTAGTGTTATCCAACAAATATTTTCCTTTTCATGTTCTCTCTATATGTATATCAATTACAAATTGTTCTATCATTGCAGGATTGATTTTCTTAGTATTATAGTCATTCCATAGAGCCGCAATTTCTCTTGTGTTCGCAACACCAATTCGGCGAAGTTTCAATTTACCAGAACTCATTGCAGATAATGCTGCCAGAATAAATTTGAATGGGTCATTGTGTTGCTTAACCAATTTCATAAGTAATGGGTGCTTTGCATATGCAGGAGGATATCCCTTTTCCTCGCGGAACTGTGCCATTGTGCGTCCAATTTCTGTTCGTCCCTGACCAACCTTTTTGGGGTCTGCACTTTTACCATCTACCCAAAGACTAACATCATATGCATTATCGAGGCTTCCTGCCAAGTTATGAGTTGCTTGATTGCCCTTCTTAATGGAACCTTGGCCTTCACCATATTCCCATAACTCAAGACTTTTGATTCCTTTTATCCATTCTTTCTTTTTATCAATCTGTTTTGCCACTTGGTGAATTGTTCGGATATCATTTCCACCAATAGATGCATATTTACCAAGAACAACACGACACCAACCCTTTTTCATTGCAAGGTATTCTATGGTGGCATCTCTGTCTATGGGATGACCAGCGATAAGTTGTTCTAAATGTTTTTTCGCCTCCTCTTTTGGTTTGGGCGCACCAAATGAAGAATCAAACCGTGCTTCCAAAACATCTAATACTTCTTTTTCTTTTAGACCAAACTTGGATAGGTTCTTTACAATGTATTGAACATGGTATGGTTTCATGCCCTTCCATACTATTATCTTTCCTGACTTATGTACCCATCCCTTTTCAGTACTACCACTACCATGTCCGCCAGCAGAAACCGCTCTTCCTAGTTTTGCTTTTATTTTTATTGGTGCTTCCGAGATGTATTGCTTAAATGATTTCATCTTGGATGTCGAGGTACTACTGCACCGCTCCTGCTACGGATTGTGATTTTTGGAGTCTTTGGATATACCTCAAACCCTTTTCTGATTAGTGTCATAACCGACATTTGTAAACCCTCTGGAGTCTCCATATCACCTATGGTCGCCATTTTGTTATCATACTTGTATCCCAACTTAGGCGCATACCGTTTCACTAACTTCTGATATAATTTAAGTCTACTACCAATCTCTTTGTCTTTAGTTTTTACTCCTATCACTCTTATGATGTCTGGTTTGTTTTTCTTAACATATGCTTGCACAACATCCAACACCGTAGCGAAGATTCTCATTGCATCACCTCCACCTGATATATCTGCTCTCATATCTGTTCGCGGGAGCATAGGACTAATATCTGATAACGCTTTTCCAAGTTCATCACTGGGGTCTTGAACAGCAAAGTGCATCTCCATATATCTACCCTGATTTCGTGGAATTGGTGGGAGCAGTTGCTTGGGACCAATAATGTCCCATTCGTATATGTGTACCTCAACCTTTCTCTTATCAACAGTTTCAAACGCATACTTCTTGCCAGTAAAATTTCCCTTCTGCCAATCTTTAATCCCACCTTGAGGTGTACTGGATCCTGCGTCCTTCCACTTGTATGGTTTGTCAAATGCTTCTGTGATATGTTGCTTGAATGACTTCATGGTCTTCTCTGCTGTTGTTGCATCATTTGATTGTTATTATACTCATCATCAATCAATTCAAGCGAACCCTTCTTTGGTACATCAAAGGGTTTAATCTCATCACCATGATCCAAGTGTTCTAGTATTTCTGCTAAACGCTTTTCAATAGCATCAACCTTCGGTGCAAGTACACTCTGGGTTGCTTTGATGTCCACTAGGTTCGCATCAATACGAGAGTCAATCGTCTGCACACCATTCCATAGTTGTAATGCTGCACCCATAAATACAGTTGCCACCAGTACGGTAACTGCGTTCGATACAATTTTGTTCCAGTCTAGTTTCATCAATATGATAATCCTGTTACACTTACATTAGATATTTCAACACCTAAAAATTCTAATAGGCTGTCCATCCCCCGTTTTGCAGCAGCAGATATTGCATTGATTATTTTCTCAATGAGTTGTGTGAAAAAGGTTTTCATTTTTTGATATGCTTTTGTTATGTTATCAAAAATACCTTCATTCAGAAATAGGTATGAACTACTTTGGCACTCTTGTCCTATTAACTCATCAAGTGTTTTTGCTTCTCGTATATCACCTCGAAGAGCCATATAGGTTTTAGTGCCCCGACTAGAGGGTGTCTTCCAACTGAATCTATAATTTACCTTCTTAGATAGTTTATCAATATATTTTGTTGGTTTACCACCACGACTTAGAGGTTCTAATTCTTGTATTCGCCCATCTGTAGAAAATTTTAAAACCCAATTTGCCATAGCAAGAGGTTCAGGTCCAAATTTTGTTTCACCTGTTGCTGCTTCATATGTAAACCAACGACTGAATTCTGAATTTGTTGAGAAATAGTCATTAAGTTCTATCGTCATCTTTTTCCGTTTGTCGCTCGCTGTTAGATACTGATCGGCTAGGGCTTTCAATGCCTTTCCTATCGATTTGTTTTCTTTAACCGCTGTTGTGAATTCACCAATGGTTGGACCACCTTTTGGCATCACAACCTCTTTCATAAATCGAGATATCTTCTTTGCTAGTTTGTCTGAATCTTTAGGTGCGTGTTTACCCATGTATGCAACAGCGGCTTTGAATGTAGAAATTGCTTCGCCTTTTTTTGCAGACATCAGTTGGGAACCTTTTGCTTGTTTAAGTGACAGGTGTGCCTTGCCAATATAATTATCAGTCTTTGGTGTTCCCTTACCAGTCCACCAGTCTACCATCTGTGCGTTGTCTGAACCATAATGTACCATTTTACCTGTTTTGAATTTACCTTTGAGGGCCCGAGCAATGCTTTGGGCTTCCTTTTTATATTCATTGTAATCATCTTCACTTAAACCAGCGCCGGCGAGGGTTTGTTTATCTCTCTTGATACCACCGTTGTATGCTACAGTGATAAATGCCTCGAAGTTTGTTGCAACCTTGGCTTCGAGGAGTTTTTGTTCGTTGATATATTCAACAAATGACTTCATACCTTTGCGTACGGCTCCCTCACATCTAATTTACCTTTCTTCAAAAGGCTTGCTGTAGTTTTTTCTTGCCTTTTATCTGCATCAATAACTGGCATGTCTATTCTTGGTGGGGCTCCCTTTGGAGGCCTCTTAGATTGAACAAATTTTAATCTTCTCGCCAATTCTTTTTCGCCACCTATACTCTCTAACCACGCCAAAGATTTCTCTTTGTTATAGAACTTTGGACTCATATTTTTCCCTTGAGTTATAGCATCCATAGCATCTTTTAATGATGCCTTGTAAATGTTAACATCACCACCAGCAGGTTCCCCCCGTCTGGTATTTCCAAAAGAATCACCTAATGCTCTTAATACTGGAACTAAATCTCCAATACCCAGATCTGCTTCAATTCCCTTAATTTTTGCTTTAGGTTCTGCCAACATGGTTGCTGCCCATCTATGATGTCCATCAAGAATGTGTCTATCTTTAGAAACGATTGATCCAAGATCTCCGCCTTTCACCCCACCGACCGCCATACCGAGAGATTTACCTAAAAATATAGCAGACTGAGAAGGTTTTAAATCAGTGGATGCCCAAGACGATGGTTTAGTTTTTACAATGTCATCATCTACGCTACCGTCCATTTCGCCTTTCTTTTGAAAGATTGCTTTGATGCGTTTAGATAATGGATTAGGAAACTCAGAAGTCTTAATTTCCTTAGTGGGTAATTCTTCAATGATATATCGTTTAAAAGATTTCATGTTAGCATAGATGCTACTTTTGCAGCAATCATACCCCCTCTGTCTACCCGTTTTCCTGCTGACTTAACTTTAACGACTCGATCACCCCTGTTAATAATTATGTAGTAATCGCCATTTGCTACAGCACCTTTGGCCCTACCGAAGAACAATTCTACAAATCTTGCTCTTGCCCCTTTGTTTGTAGATACAATCACATCGTCTGGGAGCGTCCGTGTCCGTTCCAAGTTTCGTTTCAGGGCGAGATTAACATCTGTGAAAACAAAAACTACATGTATGTTTTCTGCTTTGTAGCCTGACTTGATTAGATTTCTAGATATCTTTTTGAATTCACCTGCCCAAGAAAAGGTTCGGTCGAATAACAAATTTGGAAGCACCGATCTACCAGCACCTTTTGTTAGTAGTTTTGCCTTCTTGGAAGATAGTTTGGTTTGTAATATGAATTGGTGTAGTTGTTGTGATCCTTCTGGTGTGTCTGGGTCCACACCCTTCATTGAAGCAAATGCAGGATATCCTTTTTTTGCTGCCTTTGATATCAATTCTTTTACATTGTCGGGGTTGATTACCTTATATGATGACGAGTCAATAAATCTTCTTACCGCTGTTGATTTGCCTGTTGCTGCACCACCAACAAGAAATATAACCTGTCCATACTTGGCTCCTTTTCTTGGAGAGATAAACACTTCATGTAAAAATTTCTTAAATGATTTCATTTATCTAGTCCATTACATATAACAGCAACCCAATCCCAACTTGTTTCATAATTAAAACATTCATTTTTACTGTAGTGACAATCTTGATAACCAATAAATGCATTATTTTTATTTTCATCTGTCGCCGACTTCCCACTATAACTTTCATGGGAGTATCTGTTTAATTTTTCACCAGTAGACGAAACATATAGGTCTACTTTAAATACTAATATTTTTAGTTTTCCTCTATAATTCATATTAACTGGTATTATTATATCACCATAACCAGAGGTAGTAGATGAACTAAAAGGAATATCTGTTATATTATTTACAACATCCTGTGCCGTTCCCGTTGACGCTCTATCCCACACGGAATCAGAAAATCTTTTCCCTCCTTTTAGTTTTGAGAACCTTGGTTGGATTGGTAACTCTGTCCCTGGCAAGTGTGTAAATCTTAACTTAAGATCTCTTTCATCAAACCTAGTTGACCCCACAAGTCCACGACCACTCTTCCCTTTTTTGTGAAGAGTATCACCAACAAATCTTTTCACAAAATAATTCCATTTCACCTTCTGTTCACCAGCACTACTAACAGATGACATATTCAAAAACCTAAACCTCTCGCTATATTTATCCCACACAGACCACGATCTATCTTCATATTTTTTTGATCTTAAAAACTTGACTGAGACTGGAGCAACACCACCCGCATGGCTTTTTGCAGAAGTTTCATCGTTTTCTGAAGAACCGTTGCAACCATAACCAGATGCTTGTTCTGGATCACAGCCACATTTACATTTATCGTTATTGTTTAATGTGGTGTATGGTACATACAAGTGTTTTTCTGATGAAGGTAGGCTCTTGTTCCCATAGTCATATAAAAAATCTCTACAACCTTCTGTTACCTGCCAGTTATTTTCTCCATCGTCACACGCACATTCATTACATGTTTGTTTGTTGCCCCATTTCCAGTTTCCATTATTATTTTTACAGTTAATGTCTCCACCAAGTTTTGCACACCGACAATGAGATACGTTACCAACACACTTCCAACAATCTACTCCGTGGGGACAAGCAGAATTTTTATATTCTTCTGAACGAATGCAACAAGATCTCCTGACATCAGAACCAGAATCACAACCAGCACATCTCTCTTCATCTGAACTTATGAATTTTCTTTGATCAGAAGGTTTTTTGTATTTCCGTCTGTAGTCGTAATTTGGCATACTAACCTCTTGTTATGTTTAATACTTTTTGTATTTGAAGTTCACATTGGGCTTCCCTTTGCCCTCCTGGCCAATACAAATAATCCTTTTCTTTATTCTTCTTCAAATTTATCAAAAGAGGCATTATGACTTGTTCTATTTCATTCATCTTCACAAGAAGTAATTCATCATATTGTTCTTTAACTGCCCCTGTACCTTCGCAGGTTGAATTCATCTCTATAACCATGTCTAATTTTTCTTGAATTGCCTGAATTTCTTCAGAGGTTGCTATCTCTGAAGCATTTAATATATTATTTAATTCATCTTCATCTACGCTAGTGAATCCAAAATCAAAATCACCATTTATATATTCGTCTGGTATTTGATGGGTCATATATATTCTCCTTTTACCATATATGTATAAATAGAATAGGAGGAGGACATGCAACTAAAACCACAACAGTTTGGATTGGCGGGTAAAGAATATAGTTACAATAATTACATAAAAGCAGTTAAATCTGCTTTGAAGAAGGCAAACTTACACCAATCAGTAAAAGATTACTGTGATGCACTGTTAGACCATGCAGATGGTAAGATAAGTGATGCAGAGATGAAGAAGATTGGTAGGGCGGCCGCACATAATACAAAAGTAAAAGCAAAGAAGAATGACATTCAAAAATTTTATGGTGAGGTTATAGGCCCAGTTTGGACATCTGCCACCAATGTATTTAATGACATACCAGACAAAAGAAAAGTATTTGTCTTCCATCCAACAGCAGAGAATGAACCCCTTACAGATTATGAAGTTAGGTATGTGGAAAGGCAGAAGACCAAAAAGAGAGGCGGTTCTAAAGTACACAAAGTATGTAAAAACAGAATTCATTCCCGCGATAAATTATCAAGGGCAAAGAGATTAGTGGAAGGTACTCTCGCTAAGAATAGAATATCTGCAAAATCAGGTAAAACAACAAACACCGTAAAGTCACAAGATATATTAAAACTGATAGATGCAAGACCAGACCTAAAGAAGTTCTGGGAGGGTAGTATGCAATATGAGGTATTGGAGTTATTGAGAGATAATAGTACTGCTGTCGGTCCTATGGAAGCAGCAAAATATCTAACAGAGAATTCTATACTACCCAACAGTTACTTTAAAGGACCCGTCGCACGAAAATTAATTGACCATGCAAATAAGGGATCTATAAAAGCATTTTTGGCGAAACCAATTAATGATGTATTAGATTCGAAAGAAATACAAAATCTCGTAGAAGTAATAAAAAATGATAACACCCTGTCTGCTAAATTTCTATCAGAAAAGAATGAAGTAAAGACAGTTGCAACCAACAATGAAATATTCATTGTTGGTTACATTGCAGTTGCTATTGAGCGAAGGGTTGAAAAGATGTCAAAGAATCCAAATGAGTTAGAATTCTATGAGATATTTGGTGATGCAGTTGCAGGTATGATAAATTATGTCACCTTCAACTTGGGAAATGACATGTTTCCAAAATGGAAGGGTGCGGGTAAAGAAGTATTAGAAAAAACTAAAGGCTATTTTCGCTCTAAAAATACTATGAAAACCCGTCTTAGGACAAGGGGAATGCCAGATGCTCTTGGTTTTCAACCAGAATTTGGTTGAACATGCAATACACTAACACTCTCATGGTATTTTTCTATAGTTTTGAATAACATCTTTACATAGTTCATCGGATTGCCCTCGAATACTTGAGTAATACCATCGTCTGTTGTGATCATAATCACAAAATTATCAATAGGAATGCCAGTTCTCTCTTGCCATGCAATTGCGTATGCAGTGGCTTGTAGAAAATAGTTTTCAATGTCCTTTTTCTTTTTAGGCCTCGTACTGCCTTTGAAGTCGATGATGGACAACTTGCCTTTATATTCAGCCACACAATCCACACGACCAGCCAACATCATCGCTTCGCTCCAAAGTGGCGATTCTAACGCATGGATGTTATCGATGTTGTCTAATTCTGGCTGTATTTGTTCGAATAATTCAAGAATGCCAGGCATGGAATCCCACCATGTTATTTCGTTTGGGTCTATCTCATTGTTAAGGTAATCTTCAATGAAACTGTGTAGGTGGTTGCCTCTTTTAAGGACACGCCTTGACTCTTCTGGGTTGTCTTTTCGCCATTGTGCAAAAAACTGGTTCTTCTCCCAGCCAGTTACGGTGGTCACACTTGGTAGATTGCCGACTGGTGAGTTGTATACACGACCCTCTTCTGTGGTTCGTGCTTCGATGTCTTCTAACTGCCATTTATCTGGCACATGATTAAATAACTTCTCTTTCATACTGTATAGTATACTCCATAAGACACACTATGTCAATCAATTTATCATATCTAATATTTTAGCCGAGGCTTTTTCATCGTTGTCAACGCCTTCTCGAATTTCATCCTGATAATTTCTCAACAACAAAAGTGCCACTTCTTCTTTCTGTTGGCGAGTGAGAATCATACTCGCTGCGCCAAATTCTTTATTATATTCTCTTATACCATCAGCCACTGCGTGTAGGAATCCCTTTGAAGCCAATTTCTCATCGTATACACCTTTGCCGATCTTTCGTCGGTAGTTCTTGATAATAGGCTTGATGCGTTGTTTGTATAAATTGCCGTTGTTGGTGATAAACAATTCAAGTTCTCGAACCTCAACGGCAGCCTCATCCAGTTCAACGGATTCTTTTTTACTAAGCATACTCTTTCCATATTTTCTTTGTAGTTCATTTCTTGCGAGGCCAGACATAAATTTAATGTCTGCATCAGCAATTTGTATTAACATAACTTTGCTCATTGCCTGAATCTTCTCTTTAAGTTTCTTATATGCAGGCGAAGAAGGATCAATTTTATTAATTTTACCATATTCTGTTTTTAGTTTACGCAACATTGCAGGTTTAAATCCCTCACCTAGTTCAACGGATTCAAATTTTAGTTTACTAAGAAGGTCTTTGTTGAATTTCTTCTTTGCTTTAGCAACTGGTCCTTGGTTCGATGCCCTACCACCCTTGAGCATCCACACACTACCATCATATTCATAATAAGATTTACCCATCCAATCGCCAAGTTTCTTGCCCTTTGATCGTATTTCTTTGAAGTCTGGAATACTATATGAAGGCAGACCTTCACCCAGTTCAACGGATTCTTTTACATCTTTGCCATACCCCACAACCTTCTTTGATTTCTTGTACATATGCATATCTACACTGTCTACAACTTCATAACGATCCATATGAGTTTCAAGATTTCTAACAACATAATATGTTCTATCAGGACTTTGTTTTGCAAGTTTCTTGGCAGTCTTCTCTACATCTCTTCGACTATCGCTTGCAAGGACTAATGCTTCATCCAGTTCAACGGATTCTTTGAACATTTTCTTGATGCGAGGGCCCTCGTTGGTGCTTGCCAACTTACCCTTATGCTTCTTCATCAACTTTGCTATGCCCCTGTGTGCCATCGTGGGACTACCTGCACCTGCTTGATGTATTCCTGACAACTCTACTATGGTATTATTCTTGTCCCTGTCCAAGACGGAAGCGAGTCTCTTTTCCAGAACCTGAGCAGCAAACTTACTTGCTTGTTCGCTTGTACCAAACTTGAAGGTCATATTCTCATCCAGTTCAACGGATTCAACAAGTTTATTGTTCTTTGCGAATTTCTTTGCACCAGCAACATTTCTATGTGTTCCCATATAAGTAAAGATTTTTCGTGAACCACGGGCAGGATTACTAATGATTGCCATTAAAACACCATCATTGCCTGGTTTTTGCATATCTCTCTTTACAGGAATAACTACAAATTTACTGTTGCCACCAAGGACTGAATCAGCAGAGTATATAAACTCTGATGGTTTGGTCTGCATAATATAGTCTTTGACATCTTTGCTCATTGCAGTATCAAATTTACGAGTGGGAGAACCACCAGGCAAGGCACTCATTACTGCTTCATCCACTTTTTTTTTGTTCTCTGGTTCCTGATATGGGTAGTGCTTTCCTGCCAATGGATTCTCAATGCCCATTTTTTTCAGTTGTTGGGGAGTAAGTTCCTCGCCCAGTTCAATGCCTTCCTTGATACCATCGAGATAGGGATTTCGGTTCACATTTCTTTCGAATTTCTTACGACTTTTATCATCTTTAAATTTCATTGTCACGGTGTACTTTTTATAGTCACCAGTAAGACCAAATGAACCAAGCAATCCTTTGTGCATCGCCTGTTCTGCCTCACTCATAAATTGTTCATATTCTTTTTTATTTTTACATTGATAAACCACTTTGCCTGACTCGATAACCTTTGCTTCACCCAGTTTAACGGATTCAAACACTGTGAACATCGTATCCTTGCGGACGATTTCCTTTTTATAGGTTTTCTCTATGTGTTTTTTTATTTTTTCTAGTTCTTTCTTTGGACCATTGAAACTGATATCATATCCCTGTCCACTGCTACCAGAGCCAGAATAATACTTCTTATACTTCTTGCTTAAATCCTTCGTGACCTCTCGACCACGGGAACTGTAGTCACCACTGAATTCAAAG
>Ga0208684_1000922_pt1 | contig 17725 bp, 22 predicted proteins | sample MalvireepMed_b05_FD_184245 | JGI IMG/M metagenome (GOLD analysis project Ga0208684, IMG submission 184245) | Marine viral communities from the Global Malaspina Expedition - Malaspina viral metaG DeepMed_b05 (SPAdes) (version 2) | ecosystem: Environmental > Aquatic > Marine > Oceanic | place... | reverse complement strand
ATATATACGCAGACAAGGGTTCTAAGTTATACGTAGATAGTTTTAACCACGCTATAGACGCTATACGTTATAATGTTATTTACCACTTAGACAACCCTAACGCAGGTAAGTACTTCGTACAATAAAATTTTTATAAACTAAAAACAACAAATTTATATTATATACTATGAAAGTAAAACTATTGAACGGTAAGAAGAAGTTAAGTTTTAATATACCAGAAAGTTTTGACGAATTAAACTTAGGAAGGTATCAAAGACTTATGGCAGTTCTTAAAAAAGATGAAGACGTACACGACATCGAAAAGGTTATAAGAATACTTAATTGTATTACGGATATACCTAAAAGACAATTGTACGGTCTGGATATGAAAAGTATAGGTAAGTTAGGTAAACACTTAACTACGTTTTTAGAAACAGTACCTACAGACGAACTTAAACACTTTATAGAAATAGAAGGTGTAGAGTATGGTTTCCACCCGAAGTTAGTAGATATGACTTTAGGAGAATTTGTAGACTTAGAAACATATACAGAAAACTTAGAAGAAAATCTACATAATATTCTAAGTATATTATACAGACCTGTTACAGCAAAGAGTGGCGAAAAGTATAGAATAGAAGACTACGAACCTAACGAAGAACGATCAGACCTATTTAAGAAACATCTAAAGGTTGAAGACTTTAACGGTGCTTCGGTTTTTTTTTACGATTTCGCAACTCAACTTTTAATCAATTCGAAGAAGTCTTTAATAGAGAAAATGAAGAAGACGGATTTAGTCAAGACGGACTAGCTAAAAAGTGGGGGTGGTACAACGCTATCTATATGTTAGCAAACGAAAACTTTTTAAACGTAGAACAAGTAGTAAAGAAACCAGCGTACGAATGTTTAACATTTATGAGTTATAAAAAAGACGTAAACCAAAAAATAGAAAATGAGTATAGACAGCATAAGATTTAAAAGTTACAATAACGTAATAGATACCTTAAAGTGTGTAGGAGAACAACACTTAAATATACATACTGTTACAAGTGGTGATTTATGGGAACTCGATTTAGAAAAGAATACACTATTTCCTTTGTTTCATATTAACCCCGTAAACGTAACGGTAGGACAAAACACAAGATCGTTTAACTTTCAGTTATTTGTAATGGACTTAGTAGAACCAGACGAAAGTAACGAACAAGAAGTATTAAGTGATTGTTTAGAAATAATGAATGATATAATAGCAATATATAAACAAGGTGAAATACTATACGCATACGACGCAGCAGCAGGTGAAGAACAAAGGTACTTTATAGACAACGACTTTACAATAGAACCTTTTACAGAACGATTTGATAACGCAGTAACAGGTTGGGTAATGTCTTTTGCAATAACAGTAGAAAACGAATTAAATAGTTGTAACATACCAATAGACAACACAACGATATGTTCAAAATAAGAATAGGTAAATATAAAATAGAAATAGGATTTTTTAAAATAACAATAAGAATATAACAATGGCAGACTTACAAATTACGATTACAGAAAGTGTAATAATTAACGGAACAAACAGAGGTTCTACAAACACACTAACAACTACAGGTATAAACCACACTTACGAACGAGTAGAAACTTGTACGCACTCACAAACTACAACTATTGTAGCTTTTGCGGCAAGTCCTCATTCATCTACAGGAGCTTTAGACAAAGACAACGCAAAGTATATTAGAATAACTAACTTAGACGATACTAACGAAGCAGAAATAGCTTTTGTAGGAAGTGCTACGTTATACCAAGTAAGGTTAAGAGCGGGTGCTACACACGTAATATATAACGGTGACGATATACTACTAGCAGAGGCAGACACTTCACCAAGTTTTGGAACTATGGAGGACTTAGCTAGCATACAAGTTAGACCTATAACTACTAACGATATTAAAGTAGAAGTATTTGTAGCTAGCGTATAATGGCGTTTGGTTTAAAATACGACAGTTTAGAAAACTACTTAAAATCTTACGGTAAATATATTGTAAGACAAGCTAGAGGTATCTTAAAAAAAAGAGGTAAGAATGTAACGGGTAAACTATCTAAGTCTTTAAGGTATAAGATCGTAGAAACTAAAGACGGTTACGACATACAATTTTTGGCTAGTAAATATGCAGCTTTTGTAAACAAAGGGGTTTCAGGTACAGAAGGACGTAGAACGTATATTGATAAAGACGGTAAAAGAAAAGTAAGTCCTTTTAAATTTAAGAAACAACCCCCTAGTTCAGTTATAGAAGGTTGGATAGGTAACAGAGGTATTAAAGGACGTGACCGTAAAGGTAGGTTTATAACTAGAAAGTCTTTAGCGTTTCTAATAGCTAGAGGTATTAAACGTAAAGGAATACCAGCAGCAAGTTTTTACACACAACCCTTAAGCTATAGTTTCAACAAATTTAAAAAGGATATGATGCAACATTTTAAAACAGATATATTAAACGAAATAAAAACATTTAAGAAATGAGTTTAGCTATAGAACAAAAACCAAGATATAGACTTATACCAGCAGGTAGTAATATAATTTACACACTATACGACGCAGTAACTATAAACCCTCAAAACAATAAGTTTAAAATAAAGTATACAGCAGATGTATATGTAAGTAACAAAACTGCAAATATAGTTTCTAGTGCTAATAGAGTAGGAGTATTTAAAGTAACACCGAACGGCGAAGGTTACGGAATATTTGACTTATCACCTATTTTACAGAACTATGTAACACCAGAATATACAGGTGGTACAGTACACAATACTAACAATACAAATAATTCGCAATACAACGGAGTAGACTATACAGAAAACACACCCCACACTATACACCAGATAGACGACTTTAGTACAAATAGAAATTGTGTTAGGTTTGTAGCAGTAAGGTTTAATATAGAAGCCGCAGATAGTGCTACAGGTAACGTAACAGAACAATACGGAAGTGATACTATTGCAGATACTGTTTTAATATATAATGGTGTTTTATACGATACGGATATTTTAAACTTAAATAGTACAGGAAACTTTGGGTTTAACTTAGACGAAGCAGGGTTTGTTATGAATAGTAATACAGACAAGTTTTTAACTAACGCACCGACTACACAATACATACGAGAAAATGACTACTTAACCTTATCTTATTTTAGTCAGTACGACTGGGACTTTGAAGTAGGTACAGCAGGACAACAATACCCTTCAGTAAAATATGTTAAGATACAATTCTACTATAACGGAAGTACAACAGGTTCTTTAATAACGAAAACAATACAAGCTTCGACAGGAGGACACGCAGGGTATATGAACGACAGCAACACTAAACTACAATTCGCAGGAATAGGTACAGGTAACTTAGTAGGAGCAGGTGAAACAATACCGACTAATTGGGACTACTACACAGTTATAGCTTACGACCAAACTAACAATCAAATAAGCGACACTTATAGTTTTTACAAACAAACAGAAGACTGTAAAGAATACGAAACGATACGTTTAACGTGGTTAAATAAGTTCGGTGTATGGGATTACTACAACTTTACTAAAAAGTCCGTTAGAACCTTTAATACACAACGAAAGTCTTATACACAAATAACGGGTACTTGGAATACAAGCAGATTTAGACCAGACGGACATACAGGCGGTAAAAAATACTTCGGTAGTAATACAAAAGAAATGATAGTATTAAATACAGACTACATAACAGAAGACGAGGCTATTTGGTTAGAAGAACTATTTATAAGTAGCGATGTTTATATATTAGAACAAAGATCTACAGACAACGCACAAGAAGGTTATATGAGAAAGTATATAAAACCTACAACTATAATAGATAAAAAACATACAAGGAAAACAAAAGCTAACGACAGACTAATACAATATACATTTAAAATAGAAGTAGATAAAACTAAGAAAAGTCAATTAATGTAATGAGCGTACAACTAATATTATACCCACAAAACTACGAAGGTCAATACAGTTCAATTAGCACACCTTTTTTTACAGAATACGTTAGTGACTATTCTTTTAACATAGGTACACTAGGTTCTGGTTTTAGTGGTTCTGCAGGAAATCAAGGAGCAGCAATAAGTAACTTAATACCTTTAAATATTTGGCAACAATATAACGTAACAGGGGGTTCATTTACAAGTGCTAACGCAGCTACTGTTACAAGTGGTAAGATAACTTTAGATAGTGCAAGTTCTACAAGTTTAACAGGTATATATCAACTTATAAGCAATCTACAAATAGGTTCTACATACGTTTTAAAAGTACAACGACTAGCAGGTACAACAGGTGTAGTTACTTTAGGACACAGTGGTACTTGGACTGTTTCAGGTACGACATACAACCCTTTACCATTTGTAATTTTACCGAACACTGTAGGAACACACACCTTTACATTTACAGCTACACACACAGAACAAGTATTTTTATTAAACTATGTAAATGACGACAATAGTAATTTAGAAATAGGCGAAGTATCTATAAAAGAAGACGTAGCTAGTGCACCAACAGTAGATGTATTTAAAGACGGTCAAGTTATTTGCGACCTTTATAACGAAAGTAATATACCTTTAAGTTTATCAGTAGACGACTTTAAAAACGTACACGAAAAGAAACAAAGTTTTAGTAAACCTTTTAGGCTACCAGCAACTAAAAGAAACAATAAGATATTTAGTAGTCTATTTGACGTAACAAAGTCTGTTAATGACGACATATTTAGTTTTAACCCTTATAAGAAAACAAAGTCTATTTTAAAAGAAGACGGTTACACAATCTTTGACGGTTACCTAACACTAATAGACGTAGTAGATAAACAAAACGAAATAAGTTATAATGTAAACTTATACGGTGAAACAATAACACTAGCAGACAAACTAAAAGACAAGAAATTTAAACATATTGACTTTACCGAACTTTCACACAATTACAATAAAACAAATATAAAACAAAGTTTTGAAAGTAACGACGGAGTAAGTTTAATTAGTAGTTTATCTACAGATAGTTTTGCATATAACGCAACTTTAGGAGTAGACAAGACAGACGTAATTAAATACCCGTTTATTAAATGGAACGGCGACAGTTACTTAGACGCAGGTAACGTAAAACTACAGACACTTGAAGACGCTTTTAGACCTTTTATAAATTGCAAGTATTTATTAGATCGGATAATTACAGAAGCAGGATTTACTTATAGTTCAGACTTTTTAAATAGTACAGATTTTACGAAACTATTTATGGACTTTAATTTTGGTGATAGTGTACCGAACCTAGCAACAGGTAGTATGCACGTACAAATAGACGCACCAACAGGAGCTTCTACAATTTACGCAGGTACAAGTTATACTACCATAATACCATTAACAACAGGTCAGCTCGGATCTAACGCACCCCCTTTACCACAATACAACACAACAACGGGTGTATATACAGCAGACGTAAACAATTTACAGTTTGGCGCATCTTATAATGTTACTATAGAAAATACAGACAGTTCTAGTCGTGACGTTACTTTTAGTTGGGTTACTTCTACAGGAACAGAATACGATTTAACTACAGTTACTTTAGCAGCAGGGACTACTAGTACAATTTCTGGTGGTTTTAGTGGTGCTTTACTAGCTTCAGGTGAAACTATACAACCACAATTTAAAGCTACTGCAGGTTCAGTAGTTAAGTTTACAGATTATACGGGTTTCTCTGTTATTTCGCAAACTAATTTAGTAAGTAATAACATACTTAATGTATTACGTGGTGACTTAGGACAATTTGAGTTTTTAAAAGGATTGTTTACTATGTTTAACTTATTAGTAATACAAGACAAACAAAACTCTAGTAATTTAATTATAGAACCTTATAAGTCAGTATTTATAGACGCAGCAAGTCAATACATAACACACAAGACTTTAGACTGGACTTCTAAAGTAGATATATCAGAAATTAAACTAAAACCTTTAAAACTAAAGAAAAAAGTATTTTTAGACTTTGTAGAAGACAGTAACGACTACCCTTTAGGAGTTTATAAAAACGCAACAGGTTACCAATACGGATCTGAAGAAATAGACGCAAGTATATTTACAGGTCTGTACGGTGAAACTAAAGTAGAAGCAAAACCTTTTAGTTCTACATTTGTTAAACCTATATTTGACGGATTTACTACAGAAATGACTGTACCCGTAATATATAAAGGTAACGAAGACGGAACATTTGAAAGTTACGACAACAAACCTAGAATACTTTATAATATAGGTAAGGTTACTATGTCTAACAATACATATTACATACCAGAACAAAATAGTTTGTCTAGTGAAAACCAATCTAGCTTTTTACAGTTTTCACACTTAACAGAAACACCAACAACAGCAAATACAAAAGACTATAATTTTAGAACAGGACAGTTAATAGGTTCAATAGGTAACACACCTATAGATAACTTATACAATACGTATTGGTCGCCGTATTACGATGAACTATACAACCCAGATACAAGACTTGTTAATATAAAGATACATTTAACACCGTCAGACATTGCAAACTTCGAGTTCTATTATACAATAAGAATAAAGAATAGAGAATATAGAGTAAATAAAATAGACTACAAACCTTACGAATTAAGTAGTGTAGAATTAATCTTAATACCTTAATGGAATTTAAAAAAGACTTTAAAATAAAACCTAAAGAAGTAAATTTAAACGGTTTAGTTACTTTTACAGACGGTACAAACGATGTAGTACCTAATCAGTTAGCTTGTGAAGCGTACGGTTATAAATACGACACACTAACAGGTACTTGTATATCTTTTATACCTACGTCGAAACTAGACGAACAACTAAAAGAACCTTCTAATACTATTAAAGGAGTAAGTAACACAACAGATAAAGGTACTTCAAGGTCTATAATAAACGGAACACTAAACACTGCAAAAGGGTTTAACGAAAACTGTTTAATAAGTGGAGAAAATAATACTATAAACAATGGTATAAATAACGCTACTGTAATAGGTTCTTATGGTAAAGCTTTACGACAAGGTGAGTTCGTACAAGGTGGCGGTGGTTCAAGTAAAGTAAATGAACCTCAAAGGTCAGTAATACAACTAACTTGTAATACTACAGACAATACCACTACTAATATGAAGGTATTAGACTTAGACGATGAGTATATAAACCTACAAAACAATAGTATTTTAGGACTAGAAATATTTTTAACAAGATTAGAAATAGGGGGTGCAAGTGGTACAGCAGGTTTATTTAGTTACAGACATATACAGGCAGTTATTAGAGTAGCAGACGATTATACAACTACAATAGTAACAAAGAAGAATATAAATATAGGAAAAGACGGAGTAAATGGTACAAGTAATGTAGTAGAAGTAGCAACAGGTACAGCGACAATAGCGGTTTCAGATCGTAACGGAGTAAACAATATTTGGAATGCTACGGTATATTTACACGAAACACAAACAAACATAACATTTTAAAAAATGAGTGAAAAAGTAGAGTTAGAATTAAAACTAAAAGGAGGAGACAAGGCTGTAAAGACTTTAGGACAGTTAGAACAAGAACTAGACCAAGCTAGACAAGCTATAAAAGAAGTTGAAGTAGGTAGTGACGCTTTTAATAAATTAGCAGACAAAATACAAAAAGCAGGTTCTGAAGTAAAGACTTTAGAAAAGAAAATGGAAGGTTTAGAACCTCAACAAAAGGCAGAGGCGTTTCTAAAGATGGGTGAAGGTATAGCCGGCGGTTTCGCAGTAGCACAAGGAGCTATGGCGTTAGCAGGTGTTGAAAGTGAAAACCTAGAAAAACTACAAGTTAAAGTACAATCTGCAATTGCAATAGCACAAGGTATACGTATGATGAGTGAAGCGGCTTTAATGCTTACTACTGCTAAAAGGGTTGCTTTAGAAAAACTAGCTTTAGTTAGAGATAAAGCAGGTATTGCAGTTACTTACGCTAGGTCTATAGCAACGGGTGTATGGGCTACAGCACAAGGAGTTTTAACGGGTGCGGTTAGTGCTACTACTGTAGCTTTAAAAGCTTTAAAATTCGCAATAGCAGCAACAGGAATAGGTGCTTTAGTAATTGCAATTATAGCTATAGGTAAAGCGGTTTACGATTGGAGTAAAGCTACAAAAGACCTAACAGCAGAACAAATAAAGTTAGCAGAAGCGACAATAAGACGAAACGAAAAGTTTTTAGAAGAAAGGGATTTACAAAAAGAACTAGCAAAAGCAGAAACAGACGCAGAAAAACGGTTAGTAATAAAAACTAAAAACTTAAACAAACAGTTAGACGGATTAAAAAAGACTATTGAACTACAAAAAGAAAATAAAGAAGCTTTAAAAAATACAGACGATTTAAGTAAAGAAGAAATAAAAACCTTAAAACTAAAACGGTCAGAATTAAGTAGGACAGCCGAAGAATACAAAAGACAAGTAACAAGAATAGACGGACTTATAGTAAAAATAGGTGAAGAAATAGCAGCAGAAGAAAAAGCAGCACAAAAAGAAAAAGAACGAGATGATGAACGAAAAAGAAGACGTGAAGAACGAAAAGCACAAAGAATACAAGAAGCAGAAGAACTAAGAACATTAGAACAAGAACTTGAATTACTAAGAATAGAAGACGATAACGAACGAGCAGCAGCACAAATAGAACAAGACAGACAAATACACTTAGAAAAAGTTGCAAACGCAGAAAACGCAAGAGAACAAATCTTATTGATAAATGAAAAGTACGATAATTTAGAGTTAGAAAGAATACAAACACAACAAGAAAAAGAGCAAGAAGAATACGATAGAGCTATAAAAGAACATTCAGATAGAGTTTGGCAAGAGCAGCAAGAAAACAGCGACAGAATTAAAGCGGCAAGAGATAAAGCAGTAGCAGAAGAAAAAGAACGACTACAAAAAATAGCAGACTTTAAAGACAGTCTAGGTTCACAAGGATTTGCTTTAGCTAAAAAGTTAGGAGGTAAAAACGAAAAACTACAAAAGAACTTAGCTATTGCAGAAACTGCATTTTTTACGGGTAAGTCTATTATGCGTGCAGTATCAGACATACCGGCGCCTTGGGGGCTTATACAAGCAGGTATACACGGTGCAATGGGTATAGCACAAATAGCAAATATTAAAAGTGAAAAAATAGGTGGTGCTAGTGGTGGAGGCGGTGGTGCAGATGTAACAGAACCTATGTTACCAGCAAGTACAGGTGCTTTTAGTTTAGGTGGTGCACAAGAACAACCAGCTGTTAAGGCGTTTGTTGTAGAAAGTGAAATTACGGATAGTCAAGCACAGATGGCAGACATAAATAGAAGAAGTACGATCTAAAAATCAAATAATAACAAATAACTTATATTATATAGTATATGAAAAAGAAAACAACTAAAATCACAGAATTAGTTATAGACGAAGAAAACGAAGCTTTAGCAATTGACGCAATTAGTTTAGTAACGTCACCAGCTATAGAAGTAGACTTTGTATTTTTTGGTAAAGAAAAGAATAACTTAACCTTTGCTAAAGTAGACGAAGAAAAAAGGGAGTTAATATCAGCCGCCCTCGTCCCTTGCAAACAGATATACAGATACGACGCTAATACAGACAGTGACTATTACGTCTGGTTTTCAAAAGATACTGTAAAGAAGGCAGCTTATAGTTACTTAAAACACAACAACCACCACAAAGCAACATACCAACACGAACAAAGAGTAGCGGGAGTTTTAACGGTAGAAAGTTGGATAAAAGAAGGTGACCAAGACAAGTCTAAACTTTACGGTTTTGATTTAAGCGACGGTACTTGGTTTGTTAAAATGAAAATAGAAAACGACGATCTTTGGAATAAGATAAAAGAAGGGGAGTTGCGCGGTTTAAGCATTGAAGGCTACTTCGTCAATCGGTTAGAACAAATGGGAAAACAATACACAGACGAAGACATAAGAAAAGCTTACGCAGAACTGAAAGAAGAAGGTAAAATCAAATAGAACTCAAACAATTATATTATATAGTATAAAACAAAATTAAAATGGAATTAAAAACACAAATCTTAAAAGCTTTAGGTCTTAACAAAGACGAAGCAACTAACTTAGAATTTCAGGCTAAACTTATCGATGGTACAATAATTGTAAGTTCTGCTGACGAATTAACAGCGGGTGTAGATATTGCTATACTTGCAGAAGACGGTACGACTATGGCGTTACCTGTAGGACAATACGAAACAGAAGACGGTGTAGGTTTTTCTGTAGAAGAAGAAGGAGTAGTAGCAGAAATTTACGAAACTGAAACTGAAGAAGAAGAAGAAGAAGTAGCACCAGAAGAAGAAGTAGAAGCTTCAGAAGAAGTGATCGAAGAAGTAGTAGAAGAAGTAGTAGAACCTTCGGAAGTAAACGAAAGGTTACCTAAGAAAATCAAAACAACTGAAGAAGTAGAATTTAATAAAGAAGAAGTTATCGAAGAAATCGGTGCTGTTATTAAAGAATTACTTACTGAAGTTAGAAACGATGTTAGTAGATTGTCTTCAGAATTAGAAGAAATGAAAAACACTAACGAAACATTAGAAGTTGAAAAAGAAACTTTATCTGCACAATTAGAAGAACTTTCTAAAGAACCAGCTTCTGAACCTGTAACTACAAACAAGTTTTCTGACAAGAAACAAGCAACACCTGTAGAATACAGAAATATGACAAGACAAGAGAAATATTGGTATAACATAAATAATAACTAAAAAAAAATAAAACGATGGCATTAACAATTACATCAAGCTCGTACGCAGGTAAACACGCAGGTGCTTACGTAAACGCAGCTTTAAAAACAGCAGCTTCTCTAGACTATATGACGGTTAGAGAAAATGTAAACTACAAAGAGGTTTTAAACAAAGTGGCAGGTGCTAACTTAGTAAAAGACGCTTCTTGTGACTTTACAGAAAATTCTGCAACACTTACTTTAACTGAAAGTGTACTTTTCGTAGAACCTTTTCAAATTAACATAGACGTTTGTAAAACAACTATGATTTCTGATTGGGCTTACGAACAACAAGACGACTTCGTAGCTTACTCTATGGGTTACTTATCAGATAGTATTGCTGATAGTGTAGAACACTCTATATGGCAAGGTACAACAGGTACTTCTGGACAATTCGACAAATTAGCAACAGGTTCTATGACTGCTTCTTCTGCTTCTGCAGCTTATACAGCAGCAAACATTGTAGCTAACTTACAAACTTTAGCAGCTGATATACCAGCAAATGTTTACGGAGCTGAAGACTTACATATTTATATGAATAAAAAGACTTACAGATTTTACATTTCTGCAATTTCTGCTTTAGCGGCTTTCCCTTTTAATCATATGGGGCAATACACACCAGAATTTGAAGGAATTTCAATCGCAGTTTGTCCAGGTATCGCAGACAACGTAATGTATGCAGGTACTAAGTCTAACGCTTTCTTCGGAACTTCTTTAAACTCTGACTTAACAGCAGTAAAAGTTTTAGATATGGAGAACTTAGACGGTTCGAACAACGTAAGAATGGTAGCTAAGTGGACTGCAGGAGTACAAGTTGGTGTAGCTTCAGACTTTACTTACCAATCATAATTATTAACCTTTAAAACCTAAAAACAAATGGCTTGTAATTTAACAAAAGGACGTAACATAACTTGTAGAGATGGTATCGGTGGTATTAAAGCTATCTATATAGCGCAACACGATGAATTAACGTCTTACACTGCAGCAAGTGGTGAAGTAACAGACTTTGATTTGGGTGGTAGTGACGACTTATATAAGTACACACTTAAAAGAGGTACAGGAGGTGTAACAGAAACTATTAACGCTTCAAGCGAAAATGGTACTGTATTTTATACACACTCTGTAAATGTAAAACTACATAACTTAACTAAAGAAGACCAAAACGAAATTAAACTATTAGCACAGCAAAGAATGGTTATTTTCGCAGAACTAAACCAATTAAATAGTACAGGTAAAAATACTATTGTAGCATTAGGTTTAGACAACGGTTGTGAATTATCTGCAGGTACTTCTGTTTCAGGGGTTGCTTTAGGTGATACAGTAGGTTATGATTTTACGTTCGAAGCACAAGAACCGAACCCAATGCAATTATTAGCGGACTATACAACAACTCCGTTCGACAACTCGGCGTTTACAATTAACGCAATACAGACTTCTTAAAACCTTAAATGGTTTTGTTTTCATATTTATTAAGGGGGTGGCAATAGCCGCCCCTTTTTTTTTAACTTAAAATAAAAAAGATGTATAAACTAAAAGAACAATATAAAGGTGTTACAGTAAATAAAACAGGTCGTATGATTATATTAGATAACGTAAGATCTAACGAAGTAGAACTATTAGGAGTAGAACACTTTTTTACAAAGACTAAGAAAAAGACAGTTTCAACAAAAGACAAATAAATTACTTGTTTTTATATTATATAGTATGATAACAGGAGTTTACGGTAGTACAGTAACAGCATATTTAACGTTAGAAGAAAAGAGAATAAATACATCGGTAGATAAAACTGCTATACGTTATTTATTTAAGTTTACTAACGATATGACTAAAGACGTAAAGTATAGTTACGCAGAAAGTTTAACGCATAACGACAGATACGTTAAATGTGAGTTCTTACACAATACTACAGACGACCTATATATGTATAAAATAAACTTCAAGCCGTACGGGTTTTGGAAATACGAAGTTTACGAGGTTAGCTGGACGGGTGCAGTAGCTATAAGTGCAGGTAACGCACCTACCACTGAAAACGACATACTACCAGTAGCTAGTACACACGGAATAGTACAGGGTAAAGTAGAAGAAGGTAAAATATATATACAAGAAACAGCAGGTTCAGAACAAGTAAAATATACAAAACATACAACAACAGAAACTAATTATTTATATACAAATTAAAAACTATGAGTTTAATAGACAATAACAATACTCTTTTAAGAGAACAACTAGGAAAAGGTGCAGGTGTAGTATTTACAACAGCAGCACAAACAACTAAAGACTTTTACGCAATACATTTTGTTACTGAAAGTGTAATAGCTTCTATAACGATGGCTAATTTAACAGGTGAAAGTGCACTACAAACGACTATAGCAGCAGGAACAGTTATATTTGGTAGGTGTACGGCTATTACTTTAACTTCAGGTCTTGCAATAGGATATACTGAAACAGACGGTAAAACAGGCGAATAATGAAACTAGGACTTTCTAATACAGTAAGAAGTCAAGTATCTGAATGGACACCAAATAATTTGACTAATTTATTACATTGGTATAGGTATGATACAGGTATTTCTACATTTTTTGTAGCTGGTGCTAGTAATTATATTGTAACCGAGTGGGCAGACCAAAAAGGTAGTAATCATTTAGTAGACACAGCTACACCATCTAATACAAGTGGTTACAATACTACACATCCAAAACAAGACCAAACTACAAAAGAAGTAGTATTTGACCATGGAGCAGATCAATTAGATTTAACAAGTCATTTATCTTTAGGAGAATTTGCAATTTATTTAAGATTACAATTTGACAATACTACATTTGGTGATATTATTTTCGAGGACACAGCTGGGGATAACTTTTTAAAAGTACAGTCAGCAGATGAGTTAAGAATAAAAATAAGTGGTAATAGACATGATTTTGTACTAGGAGAAGCATTAGAAGTAGATACACCTTATGTAATAGGTTATGAAAGAATAGACACACCATTAACTACTGATGATAGAATTTCTCTTTTTGTTAATAACACCGCATTAACTCAGAGTGGAACAGGAGATGGAACAGAAGCAATTACAAACACATTAGATTTAGAACAAATGGGAGATCCTACTAATACTATTAGAATAAAAGAAATAGTAATATGTAATAACGCTTTATCTGCTTCGGACAGAACTAACCTAAATACATACTTTAATAAATTATAATGAAAAACAAAAAGAAAGTAGATTTTAAAGAAAGTATTTTAAATGTAAACTTTGAAACACAAACTGCACCTGTAATACAGGAAGCTATGGGTAAGGATTTTATAGAATACGGAACAGAAAACTATAGGAACTTATACCCGCAATTTTTAATAGACCTTTTCTACAATTCGAGTACCCATTCTGCAATTATTTCGACTGTTTCGGATATGATAGCAGGAGAAAGTCTAACAGTTGAAGAAAGCGACAATTTAGACGCTTACGTTAAACTTAAAAGGTTCTTAGCACAAGCAAATAGTAAAGGTGAAAGTTTACATAGTGTAGTTAAGAAAATTGCTTTTGACTTTAAGCTACAAGGTGCGTACGCTTTAAACGTAGTTTGGAGTAAAGACCGTACCGAAATATCAGATATTTACCACATACCCGTAGAACGTATAAGAATGGGTAAACCAGACGCTTTGGGAAGGGTTACAGAATACTATGTAAGTTCGGATTGGTCTAACACGAGAAAAAACAAACCACAAGTAGTACCAGCGTTTAATATAAACGACAGAACAAACCCTAACGCTATTATATACGATGGTATGTATAGTCCTAATATGCAACTATACAAAGTACCAGATTATGTTGCGGGTTGCAATTGGTGTCTAATAGACCAGAAAATAGCGGAGTACCACCTCGCAAATATAGAAAACGGTTTTAGTGCAAGTATGTTTATTAATTTTTCAAATGGAGTGCCAAGTTCAGAGGAAAGACGACAGGTTGAGAAGAGTATAGCAAGAAAATTTGAAGGTTCAGGTAACGCAGGTAAAACTGTAATTACATTTTCAGACGATAAAAACAGAACACCAGAAATAGTACCTATATCAATGTCTGAAGCCGATAAGACTTTTTTAGCTTTACAGGAACTTATGGTTAGTAATATTATGGTTGCACATAGAGTTACTTCACCTATGTTAATGGGTATTAAAAACAGTACAGGACTAGGAAATAACGCAGAAGAATTAAATAGTGCATTCGAAGTATTTTTGAACAGTGTAATAAAACCTTTTCAAAATAACATATTAGATTGTTTAGGTAAGATCTTAGAAGTAAACGGTATTAACTTACCTATAGAAATAGTACAGAACAAACCAATTACAACAAGGTTTACTATAGAAGATATGAAGGAAGTTATGACGACCGATGAGATACGAAGTGAACTCGGCTTGAAAAGTTTACAAGAAGAAGAACTAACAGCTGACGAAGAAGACAAAAGACAAAAGTACGCTAAGGACGAAAAATGTGACTGTAACAACCCTAAAGATTGTAAAAAGAAATGTTACAAACCAAACTCTAAAGAAATTATAGACTATTTAAGTAATTTAGAAAAACAAGACGAATACGAAATACTAGACGATTATAATTTATTAGAAGAAGAAAAAGCAGAAGATGAAAATCATAGTTACGATTTTGCTGTAAATACAGGAGTTATAGACGCAACAGGTAAAGAAGGTAAATCTAATAAAGATAAAGCTTTATTTAAAATAAGATACGTTTATAGGGGTGGGGGTGTAAAAGAAAATACAAGGGATTTTTGTAGACATATGATAAATAACGAATATACAAGTTTATTTACTCGTGAAGACATAACCGCTATGAGTACAGCAAATTCTGAATTTGGTACATATAATCTATTTAGGTATAAAGGTTCTTACAACTGTCGCCATTACTGGTTACGTAGGTTGTATGTATTAAAGAAAGCACCTAGAGAAATAACAATAGACGGTAAGGTATATCAAAAAGGAGATTATTTACCTAAAGATGTAAAAAACTATTATCCTAGAAATAAAGGTTACGTACCTAACGACGCAGGTGTACCAGCAAAAAACACATCAGAACAACAAGCAGGAAAAATTAACGATAAAGTAGTAAAATAAAATTATGTCTTACGTATTATTTATATCAGAAAACAAAATAAAAGACAGTACCGCAATAGGTGGTAATGTCGATAATGAATTTATCCTCCCGTATATAAAAATTTCACAGAAGAAATATATAGAAACTAAGTTAGGAACTGACCTTTTCGAAGCGTTACAAACGAAAATAACAGCAGGTTCTTTAACAGGAGCATACCAAACTTTAGTAGACGACTACATACAGGACGCTTTAGCACACTGGTCTTTTTTTGAGTGCATACCGTTTTTACGTTATAAGGTTATGAATAACAACGTAGTTTCTAAGACTGCAGAAAACAGTACACCTTTAACAAGAGAAGAAGCACAAGACTTAAGAGAAGAAATAAGGAATACAGCAGAATTTTATACAGAACGTCTTATAGACTACATTAAAAACAATACTGCAAGTTTCCCAGAATACACTACAAATACAGGTGCTGACGTTTCACCAGATACAGCAAACTATTATTCTGGTATGAATTTAGAATACGACAGAAACCAACGTAGAGATATTACTTTAGACGACTTCTTAACACCAGATCTTAAATAATGAAAAAGAACTATAAACCTAAAGCTAAAAACGAAATAGCTTTAAAAACATATATAAAAAATGCCGATAAAAAAAGCAACGGAAGAAATAGCAGAAGTAGGAATAATTAACGGCGGTACACTAGCAGCTACAACTTTTATAGAAATAGAGATGTTTTTAAAGATTATATTACTATCTTTGACTATTGGCTATACAATTTACAAATGGTACTCACACTATAACCGTAACAAATGAAAACACTTTGTAAAATATTATACTACATAACTTTTAAAAAAGTATGTTTAGGTAAATGCAACCTAGACTGTAAAAAAAAATAATGACTTTAACATACTTTAAACATTCAGAGTTTAATTGTAATTGCGGTGGTGAAGACTGTAAAGGTGAAAAGATGAACTACGCATTTTTAGACAAACTAGATCGTGCAAGAGGACTAGCAGAAAATACACCTTTTAAAATAACAAGTGGGTTTAGATGCAAGGAGTACAACGAAGACTTAATAAAAAGAGGTTATAAGGCAAGTCGCAATAGTAGTCACTTAAAAGGACTAGCAGCAGACATAAGTGTTAAGGATAGTAAAAGTAGATTTATAGTTATTAATAGTCTATTGTTAGCAGGTTTTACAAGAATAGGTATTGCAGACACATTTATTCACGTAGATTTGGACATTGAAGAAAAAACACAAAACGTAATTTGGACGTATTAATATTAATTTAAAATAAATAAAAATGAGAGATTGGTTAATTTTAGAAACACTTAAAAGAATGATTAAGTCACGTAAATTTCTTTATACTCTAATAGGGTGTATAACGACTTTACTTAGCGACCAGTTCGGTTTAAACGCAGAAGAAGTTAGGAATATCTTAATGAGTATTGCAGCTTTAGTAGTAGGTCAAGGTATAGCAGACACGAAAAAGTAAAATGTCTAAGACAGGTAAGCGTTTACGTTTGTCTAAAGAAGAAGTAGAACTAATAAATGAATTTAGAGGTTCGGAACTAGACAATATAAACGGTAATACAGCTTTAGATTTACACCTAAAAGAACGAGGTATAAACAAAGATGAAGTAGTTAGTGTTAAACACTGGCAAAATATGTCTGGTGAGCTTCGTTTTTCTATTGTAACTAAAGAAAACTACGGAGTAAACGAAAGTACTTTATTAGACGACATAAAAAGTTTAATAGATAAACACGCACCTACTTACCCTAAGATAAAAAGAACTAAAGGTAACCACCTTTTAGTTATAAACCCCGCAGACGTTCATATAGGTAAACTTGCAGTAGCTTTAGAAACTGGCGACGAATA
>Ga0208684_1000880_pt1 | contig 18329 bp, 3 predicted proteins | sample MalvireepMed_b05_FD_184245 | JGI IMG/M metagenome (GOLD analysis project Ga0208684, IMG submission 184245) | Marine viral communities from the Global Malaspina Expedition - Malaspina viral metaG DeepMed_b05 (SPAdes) (version 2) | ecosystem: Environmental > Aquatic > Marine > Oceanic | place... | reverse complement strand
GTAGGCTAGTCAACGAAAACGGAAACTTTGTTGATAAAGATGGCAACCTAGTAGATATCGAAGGAAACGCCGTCGATGAAGAAGGTGAATATATAGTAGATTCTAAGCCATTCTTGGATGATGACGGAAACCCCGTTGTTGCCGAGACGGAAGAAGAAGACGAAGAAGATTCTGACGAAGAAGCTTCTGCTGAAGAAGAGCCTAAAGCCAAAAAGAAGAGGGCTACTAAAAAGGCTAAGGAAGAAGAAGAGTCTGACACAGAAGAAGTAGAAGCGTGATTTTATTATAAAACGGATAGCGGGTTGCCGGTCAGTGTTTTTTACACTACCGGTATACCCGTTTTTTTATATGGGGTAAGTGATGGCAGGTTTTGTATTAACTGCGCAAATTCAGCTACAGGCTCCGAAAAACCTAAGTACGGTTGTTAACCAGATTAGAAGCCAGTTGGCTGGCGTATCTGTTCCCGTAAATGTGACCGTTCCTGCAAGCGCGTCAACCAGAATTGCCGCAGTTTCAAAAAGCCTTAGCGGCGTCACTGGACAGGCCCAAACTGCCACAACTGGAATGCAGTCTTTTGGTAAGGCCGCAGCCCTTGCCGCTAAAAGATTCGCTGGCTTCACTCTAGCCACGAGCGTATTCATAGCCTTCGTTAGAGCTATGAAAACAGGCGTTGTAGAAGCTATATCTTTTGAAAAGGAAATGGTAAAGATAAGCCAAATTACGGGAAAGAGTGTTGGCGGTCTTAAAGAACTATCTTCTGAAGTTACTAGCTTGTCAAAAGAATTTGGCGTTGCTGCCGGTGAAATTTTGACTGTCTCTAGAGTCTTGGCTCAGGCTGGCTTGTCAGCCGACGACGTGACGACTGCGATGAGGGCGCTAACCAAGACTGAACTAGCTTCTACGTTTGGTAGTATTGCCAACACCGCAGAAGGGGCCATCGCAATCTTAAGACAGTTTGGAAGAGGCGTTGAATCACTAGAGGGCCAGCTTTCTTCCATCAACGCGGTATCTAAGTCTTTTGCTGTAGAGTCAGAAGATATCATCAAGGCCGTCAGACGTACTGGTGGAGTATTCACGGCTGCGGGTGGAACGTTAAATGAATTCATAGCCCTTTTCACAAGCGTTAGAGCAACCACACGAGAAACCGCCGAAACCATTGCCACTGGCTTGAGAACTATTTTCACCAGAATTCAAAGACCTCAAACCATTGAGTTTCTAAAAAGGTTTGGAGTTGAGCTACAAGACCTATCAGGAAACTTTGTAGGTCCATTTGAAGCTGTAAAGAGGTTAAGTAAAGCCCTTTCTGGACTGCCAAAGACCAGCGTTCTTTTTGCTTCAATAGCAGAACAGCTGGGTGGCTTCAGACAAATTGGTAAGGTTATTCCGCTTCTGCAACAATTTGCGACCAGCGAGCGTGCCTTGGGAAAGGCAATGATGGGAACAACCTCTCTTAGCTCGGATGCGGCCAAGGCTCAAAGAACCATGGCTGTTCAAATAGCCAAGGTTAGAGAAGAGTTTGGTGAGTTAACTCGTAAGATTGCAGACAGTAGGTCTTTCAGAACCATGCTTGACGTGGCTCTTAAGTTATCGTCTGCATTCATAAAGGTTGTAGATTCTTTAACTCCTCTTATTCCCCTGATTGCAACCCTTGGGGCAATTAAGCTCGGCGGTGCTTTGGCCGGTTTTGCCAAGGGCTTTAGAATGGGCATTCCAGAATTCCAAAAGGGAGGAATGGTTAAACAATTCGCCAGAGGCGGGGTTGTTCCCGGTACTGGAAATACCGATACCGTACCGGCGATGTTGACGCCGGGAGAATTCGTAATAAAGAAAAGCTCGGTAAAGAGTATTGGGTCCGATAGGCTTCACAAGATGAACAAACGTGGTCGCGGCGGTCCCATCAGAAGGGGTCGTGGCGGCGGAATGGGCAGAAGAAGATATGAAGATGGTGGCGAAACAGGTTTTGATTGGGATAACGTAACTGTTGCGCAGCTAAAGCCAAGCATAGGACTGCACAGAGCGCAAAAGGTTGTTAAGGAACCTACTGCGCAGTTTAGAAAGAGGTCGTATGAGAAGGCTCTTAAGGCGGCTACTCCAGCAGAAAAGAAAGCCAAACAATTAATAAACGTAGATACCAAAGACAATGTGGGGGTTATCTTTATTAATCAGAGTTCACGGGGGGGTGGTGAGCCTGTATACATAGAGGGCGGTGTTTCTAATGTAGCTACTTCTGCTGGTAAGTCAGCCAAAGCTTTTAAAGAGTATGCCGAAAATAGATATCCAGACGGACCTATCTCTGTTGGCGGGCGAGCAAAAGTTTTCAATATTAAAGATGACATAAGAAAGGGCATGGCCAAAGTGGACAAAGAGGCCAGAGAGTCCATGAAGAGAATGGCCACAGAGAAAGGGGCTGTTGGCGATGTAGGGAAAAGTATCACCGAAGGGATGCAAGAAGGGGCAGCCATTACATCGGGCATAATGGGAGAAGCTCTCATTAGAAGTATCGTTGGACAACCCAGAAGCGGAAGCGGTTCTGTATTTGAGTTTGCGGGTGAGCAGGGAAAGAATCTTCAGTGGAACAAGGTTATAGAAGATGGTCAGTTAACTGCGTTTAAAAAGACAAAGTATGTTGATATCAAATCTTCGGATAACGATAAGTCGCGCAGCAGTATACTTGGAAAAGCGATTAATACCGGATTCCAGTACATGAGGCGAGGGGGCAGGGTTCAAGGTTTTCAAAAGGGTGGGCAAGTATTAAAAATTAATGAAGTTCTAGGCTTGTTGGCCCCAAAGGGCGACCCGAGTATGAAACTCGTAAGAAGAACCGCTCGTGGCGAAGACCCGATGACCGGAGCTTCAAAACCTGCTTCAATAAGAGGATTTCATAAAAGAATAGGGAATAGAATCAGGGCCGGTAATGCGAAAGGGCAAGTATATCCAGCAAACTGGAAAAACGTTGGCAATGTAGCACAACATATTCAACTCGCTGCAATGGTAGATTCCGACATCTTAAAAGAAGGTAATGCGACTTCAGATATTTATCGAAGTATAGAAAGTGCCTTTGGAGGAACTAAACAGAAGCGTGGTAAAACGGGTTTTGGAGAAAACTCTCCATTGAGTAGAGGGAAATTTCTTAAAGGTCGCGAAGGCGGAAGGGGTCAGGTAGACCAATATATAGGAAATGTTGTTAGAGGCGCCCTTTCTCCCCACGGACTTTCTAAAGAGGTTCAAGATACTCTTGTTAGCTCTTTCTTGTCACATTCAAGGGGCTTAAAAAGAAAGCTGAGTCAAAGAGGGGGAGTACAAACACCAAGCGGTAATGATTTATCAGTTCCGCTCGGAAAGAGTTTTGAAAACTTGCTGCATCTAGCGTTAAACAAAAATAGTTATGCAGAATTTTTGGAAGCAGTGCAAGACAATGAACTCTCGAATTTTGATTTTCCACGTATTGACTCAGAAAAAAGAAATATTATTTCTGGACTAGTGCACAAGAAGCCGCACGAGGGCATGTGGTCGGATGCAAAACCAAGCACCTCTGAAGGCTGGAAAAAATCAGTCGTAAAGAAAGGGTTTAATCAGGCGCTAGGTCTGGGCGGGTTGAAAATATCTGGAGACGTAGAATCGGCTATAGATAGTGCGTATGAGACTTCTGTTTCAAAAAGAGAAATGGCGCACGCACTTGGAGGAAGGGTTCTAGGACTCAATAACGGTGGGCAAATAACTGATGAAGAGCTTTGGGCAGGGGTTAAATTCAAAGAGTCAGATGTATGGGCTGGGAGGGCGGGTCGGGACTGGACAGAAAGACAGAGGGAAATACACGAGGTTGGCAATATTACACGAGGGGAACGGTCTGCGGATGTAAATTTAGCCATGGAAGTTGGGCGGCCTAGTTACGGTGAAGACATCTCGGATGAGCTAGGTAAAGAGCGTTACCAGAGAAACGTTAGAATGGCCGGGCGATATGAAGAGCGTTTTAAAGAAGCCGCTAAGCCAATAACATATGGTGGGACTTTATATACTGGGTTTCATTCAAATAGGCTCCAGCTTTTCGGAGAAAGCTTGGGATTGAGCAGGGCAAAAGTGCTTGCAGGAGATGCATTTAGTGCTGGTGATTGGGTGGGTGTTAATCGTGCCAAAGGAAAGACTTTCGGTAAGCAGAGAAAGGAACAAAAGGAGTTAGGGGAAAAAAGGTTCTACGGAAGAACCCAAGAAGGCGCCCCGCCAGAGATGTGGGAAGGCACTCTAAACGACCCCAGAGTGTGGGAGGAGTTAAAGGGAAAAACCGGGATGATGAGAGGAATTGTTCATACTAGCAAAAGCCAGAAGCAAGCCAGCCGCCAAGATTTTACAATGGACTTTGGTGGTGTTATGGCAATTAGAGGGGCAAGGGGTAAAAAGGGTTTTGACCTAACAGCTAAAGATGCTGGAGGTCGGTATACTGGGAGTCAGCATTATAGTGGTGGTGAACAGGAAATACAATTTCTGGACCCGAAATTTAGAGTCCTGTCAGCGTCGGAGGGTCCAGATTTTAGAGGTAGTCCGGGTCTTAGAGGTAAGGACATCGGCGCAAAAGATACAAATCCTTACATAAAGGCGATAATGCTCAACAGAGGGGGTAGAATAGGGTTCAATGATGGGGGAATGGCGGGAGAACACTACTTTGTTTCTTCAGACTCGGAAGCATTTATATCGTGGAAAGATGTAAATAGCTTTATGCAAGAGATTGCAGCCAGCGACAACAACCCTAAGATAAACTTCGTTGCTGGGCCGTCTGGTGCTGGTAAGAGTTTTGCAACACGCAATCTGTCCATGATTAAAGACAGGGCAAAGGCTGCTAAAGAGGCGAGGGCGTTTACTTTTGAGTTTGGTGGAACAAAATTTGAAAACATGGCTGACCTTGTGGGTCGTACCAAGCGTAGTGGCGGTCAGGGGTACTGGATAAAGACATCAGATGAAACAGTTACGTCACAAAGAGCGAGCAGGTTGGCGGCACACCAGCCAAGCGCAAGAGACAAAAGACCTATTGGACAAATGAAGGGCGCAAGCAGGGGCGCCCCATTGCCTAGCGACCCCAAAACTACCGGGCTATTAGCCGAACTGGAGAGGGCGTATCCGGGGCTTAGAAAGGTTACCAGCGAAGAAGTGCAGCTATTGAAGACTGGTGGTATGGCAGAGTTGATTCCAAAGGATAAGAGACCGTATATGAGCGCTAAGCTCTCTAAGTCTCCTCAAGTGGTTATCGAGCACGCTGGTGAAGAACTGCCGGATGAGGTGGCCGACGAAGCAGGTCTAATGGCTCGTTTTATGGCCAACGCAACGATGCCTAAAGGTATGAAGAAACGGCCAGCTAATTGGCCTAAGATTGGCGAAGAGTTCCTGAAAATAAGAGGGATTGTACAGACAGAAGACCCATATAAGGGGTTTCATATTAGGCAGACTTACCCCATGCAACAAAAGTATAGGGGTCAGGGCTGGGGAACTGGTGGGTACGCAACATTGGCCAAGATGATGGACTCTAGAGGATTCCCCGGATTTTATAGCGATAGAAGCACCAGCCCTCAAGCAAGCATGGTATGGGACAACCTTCAGAAACACTATCCCGACATATTCCCCAACGGAATAAAACTACTTAATCCTGATAGTGTTAATAGATTGAAGGGTATAAGAGAAGATAAAGCTAGAGGTCAGACTGAAGCGGTTCGCGGGGGAAAATTTAGAGGAATGGCCGGTTCGGACGGTGACCCTGTATTTGGTACTGAGTTCAGAAAAAAGTTTGCAAAAGGTGGCGCGGCAGGAACAGACACCGTTCCCGCGATGCTGACGCCGGGCGAGTTTGTTATTAACAAGAGGTCTGCTGAATCTATTGGTTATGGCAAGCTCGGTCAAATGAATAAGGCTGGTAAGTTTGCTTCAGGCGGTCCTGTTGGTTTTGCTCATTTTAATGATGGTGGACCTGCTGTAGCAGGAATTCCAGCTAGCTCTAGAGGAACCATGGAAGTTGGAGCCAATATAGCAATTTTGTCAACTACCCTAATGGGTGTAATAGGGTCAATGGTTAAGCTTGAAGGTCAAACCAAAAGAACTGTTGACACGATTACATCGGCAGTTATGCAAATAGGAATAATGACACTAGCGTTTAAGGCTATTGGCGGGTCTATGGGCAATCTTGGTTTGCATATAATAAGAAGTTCGGCAGTAAGAAAAAGAGCCTTAAAGATAGAAAAGAATTTAATAGAAAGACATCTGGCATTAGGGAAAAGCCTTGAAGAAGCAAAAAAGGCTGCGGATTTAAGAATGGGTGCTGGGGGTATAACGCCCGCGAAACATCAGGGTCTTTTTGGAGGTGTTAGAAAATTTGGAGGAGAAGCGCCTATAAGAGCAAAGAGGGCATTTGGAAGATTTGCAGCAGACCCCAAAGGAGCAATGAGAAGGGGGGCAACGAGTCTGCTAGAGCCGAATGAAAAACTTGCAACCGTAGCCATGACCGTAGCGGCAGCGGCAATAGCAGGCCTAACTGTTGCTCTTAGCAAGATAGGGGAGCAGTTTGAAAAGGTTAGAGATGCTGCTATAGAAACTGGAAATGCTAGCGAGGCTGGGTCGGCTGCGGTTGAAGTTTTCAACACACAGATGAAGAAACAAACCGTGATGGCGGCAGCGGTAGCTGGTGCAGCCATAGGAAGCTTACTTGGACCTCTTGGAACCGCCGCTGGGGGAATTGCTGGAGCCGCGCTTGGTTCTGGCGGCAGTATGGGGCCAACCAGACGAGACAAACTGGTAGGAAAAGAAAACCCTCTAATTGGATGGCTCTTCGGTGAAGGAGCAATGGCGCCAGTGGAACCGGAAAAGGTTCGTAATCCGATAACCGGCGTTAATGAGACGGTGGCTGTTAGGGGAGCAACCCTTCCAAGAACTTTAGGGGAAGCAATTGTAGATGAGTTTAAAGATACAATGAATTTTGTTCAGCAGCAGCTTGGAATTGCGGGGGCTGGTAGAGCAATGACGACTCCTGAAAAGGAGGCGCGGGCTAGGGGGGAATCTGAAGCCTTAGCAGATATACAACGAACAGTTTTAGAGTCCAGAAGAGCCGAGCAAACAGCACAGCAGTTGACGAGTATTGGAGGAGAGCCTGCCCAGAGACAGCTTTTAGGTGCTCAATTAGAAGTTATCAGAAAACAAGAGGTGATTGTTAATAAAGTTCTAGCCGAGATTGACAAAATAGATGTAGAAGAAAAGAGAACAAGCACTCTAAAAAAAGCTGAAGATGCACAGAAGAAACAAACTACGGCAACCCTATCTGGAGTGCAAGCTTTATCGAAATATATTAAGCAGCAGTTGGATGCCGGAAAGACGTTGGGCCAGATAGCAGTTCAGGATATTCGAGGACAAACAGTTAGTCAGCTTGTTAATCAATATACCAAAGCCTTATCAGACTCTACCAAAGAACTCGGTAAACACGGACTCAAGACGGGTGAAGCTAGAAAGACACAGGGGGAATTCATAACGCTTATGCTAGACCCGCTGCGTTTATATCAGATAAATGTACTCAGGGCTAGTGAAGCAGTTAGGACGGCAGGAATAGAATTTGATAGAGTTCAGAAAGAAATTAAGCTTCTAGATGTAGTGCTTTCCAATATAGTAAAAGCCGGTGAGCAGATGCGGATATTCTCTTCCGCAGTTCGAGACTCAATCGCCATGATTAGTGGAAGGGTGTCCGCAACTGAATTTGTGGGACAAAAAATTGATTTTGGAATGAAGAAGCCTGTTGATGCCCCCTTGCTTAAAGAAGAGTCCGAGAAGTTAGGCAAGATATTTGGCTTGGAAGACCTGAGCGAGAGATTTGGTAGTGTTATAGACACATTTGATAACTTTGAGACTAAGATTAGAACAGCCTTTAAGGAGTCTGCGCACTCAGTAATAGATGGAGGAAAAGATTGGAAAACGAGGCTGCTGGGTACACTAGGCGAAACCTTTGGAACCATTAAAGATAAGGAACTACGAGAAAATCTGATAGCCAGAGCAAATGAATTAATAGTTAGAGCAACTGAGAAATCCGGTACGCTTGCCCCAAGAGTTGCTCACGATATAAAGCTGAAACTCTTAAAAGAAGCGGAGCATCTGGTAAGGCCGTTCCAAGAGGCGACAAAGTTTCTAAATAAAGAAGTGGACAGATTTATTAAGGGTTACGCCGCAGCCCTTAACCAGCAGGTAACTTTTATTAAGAAGGTTTCAGATATAAGTACTCTAGAGCTTAGGGCTAGACAGAGAGTAGCGAAAGCCGAGGCTGGGATTGGACCCGGAAGAGAGATGACAATGGCCGAAGCGAAGAGCTTCGGAATAAAAAAGCGAAACGTTCTTCTAGCTGGAACTGGTGCTGCTGGACAAAGTGGAAATATCGGGGCGGTGTTCAATAGGGCTTCGGCTGTTATTTCTCAAATACAGAGACAAAACGCATTGGCCGAAAGGGCGGAATCAAGAGAAACACAACTAATACACAGGAAGAATGCTTTAAATCTAAAGTCTGAGTTTGCAAGACTGAAGCAGACTATTAAGTCTTTTGGTGACGTGGTAGCTCAGGTTCAGGTTATTGAAGAAAGACTGTCGAAAGTTAGGGGAGAAAGAGAGGCTAGAAGGGGCTTCGTAAAAGACTTTGCTTTTGGTGGCAACCAACAAAGACAGCAAATGTTTATGGCCCGTCAGGCGGTAATGTTTGCGTCCAGAAATCAAAACGTGAACGTGATTCCAGAGCAGTTTCGTTCGGAAGTTAGAAATCTGCTAGACAGGTTCAGAGATGTAGCGCTGCCAGAATTTGGTGGAAGAACCGGAGATGAGCTTTCCAAGATTCTAGAAGCCAACTTGATGAGACAGGCTGGAGCCAGCGAGAGAATGATTAATGCTGTTCTTCAGGAAATGCCAGAAGAGCGTACCCTAATTAACGAACTTAAGGTCTTAGGATTACAAGAGCAGCAAGCCGCGCTTGCGGGCTTGGCACTAGAATCAGAACTTCAGGGAGACTTTTTTGACAGAATAAACGGGTGGGCCGACAAGCTGGACTCAATACTTTCGGGAGGTCTTTCGATAGATTTTACTACCGTGGGAGGAGGAAAGCTTGGTGGAAGACAGCATGGGGGAATTGAGGGAGTAACTCCAAAAAGACGACCGGGACCAAATGATAAGATTCCTATTCTTGTAGCGCGTGGAGAGGGAATTATATCATCAAAAGATATGGCTCGTCCAGAAGTGGTAGCTTTCCTAAAGGGAGCGGGAGTTTCTGGTTTTCAAGGGGGAGGTCCAGTAGCTGGTTGGAGAGGGATTGTTAATCAACGGAATCAACATCAACAACAACGGGGTCAGCAGATGAATTCTCTAATGAGAGAATACATCATGAAGGAAATGCAGAAAAATGCTAACAAGCAGGCCCAGCTAAGAGGTCAGACGGGTGGAGGAGGAAGAGCACCCATAGGCGGTAGAGACCCCAACCTAGGGTTCGGTTCTAAAAGAAAGTTTCAAAATTACAGGAAGGGCTTTAATAAGAGAAGGGCGTCAATCGCCAAGGATAGGATGAGATTCTATAACAATCCTCTTCGACAAGGGCCAATGGCTGGGCAAGCGGGAGTTGGAGACCTTTTCTGGGCAGATAAAGACCCGGCTTCCATGACCCCCAAACAAAGATGGAGGGCTGGTTTTGGAAGTCAGTCTGGTGGTCGTATTGGTAGTAGTCCTTGGGGTGCACCTCCGGGTGTTACCTCTGATGAACACAAAAGATGGCAACAAACACAAGCCGCTAATGCATTGCAAAATCAACACGCCCAGCAAGCAGCCGGTGGTCACGCGCCGCCACGTTCTAGTGTAACCACTCCTAGAACAAGAAGGCTTTTTAAGCACGTAAATCGAGCCTTAAATAATGGTGATTTGCGAACGGCGCAAAGACACCTAAGAAGAATTCCTGTCAACCATCCGTCACACAACATATATAAGAATCTTGTACAGAAATATCAAGCACAACCCGACCTACTGGAGGATAGGCGGCAAAAGACAGAAGAGAGACGCAATAGAGGCAATAGAGGCAATAGAGGCAAAACGACAACACGTATTCCGCTGGTGGGCGCGACTAACGCAAAGCCTCCCAAAAAGCCTGTACAAGTAAGCAAGCAGAAGACAATGGGGCAAAAGTTTTTGGCAACTGGGCTTTGGAATTTAAAGCCTAACAATAAGGGTGACCTCGAGTTATTTGGTCCGGGCGGTTGGCCACTGACAGAGACACAGTTACAGCAAATTTACGGACTTAAATTATCTGATTTTGTTAATTCTGATATTCATATAAAAAGGCAGACAGACAAGGTCGACGCCTCAATGAGAGAGAGTCGTACCACAAAAAGAGTAGAGAAAAAGGCGCCGCCAACCTCCGAGGAAATTATAGAACAAGCGAAAGTTAGACAGCAGAGAAAGACGGCTGAAGATAAAGCCAAGGCTCAAAGGGCTTATTTAAAGCTAACTCAAAGTAAGTGGGTCAAGGAGAATACCGCCAGTCCGGCATCGATGCTGGGCGGCGCCCGAATCGAGGGCGAGAGTTTTGGACGGCAGAGAGTTTCCTCCATGGTAAAAGACCAGAGTTCTGTAATTCAGGATGACTTGCATGGGTTGGTGAATGTAACACTCAAAAGTAAGGATATGAAAGACGTTCCTGTTGGCGACATTGAGAATATAGCTCACGAACAACAGAAAAAGATTGAGTCGACACGGAAGAAGATGCATAAATTTGTTGCTGACACAACGAGGGAGGTGCTGCCGCCAGAGCTTCAGAAGATGCTAATCGACGAAACCGGCAATCTGAGAACTGCGAATCTTGGTAAGATTAAATATGCAGAGGGTCCAGATGGCAGCGGAAGAATGATTCCCACAGAGGGGCATATCAACTCTGCTATTATTAAACAACTGCTGGACGTTCATAAACAGATGGCGGCCGGAATTGAAGCAGGAAAAGACCAAACAAAACCCATGAAGCTTAATGAGCTTAGGGAATCCTCTAGGTTAAATATAGCTGAATTAACCAGATATTTTGAACAAGCGTCTCTCGCAGAAGAAAACTTGAGGGGCATGCAGGGTGCTGCAAAATCTAGTGCTCAAATTAAAAGTTTGAAGGCTCAATTTGAAAAGGAAAAAGGTCTAGTTGGAGTGTTTGGAACCACTGACCAAAGTGTTGACGAACGCAGCGGTGGAAGTACGGCTGGGCGAGCAATAGACCTTTGGCTTACAAACGTAACTCAAAAAGCGCACAAGGGAGTAGTTGGTGGAATCGGCATGGTGGGTGGAACGGGAGCAGCGGTTGTGGGGGGCTTGGGGGGACTTGGAATGGACGCGATTAATGCGGCCATTTCTATCCCTGATACTGTCTCGTCCTTAGCGAGTGGATATTTTGGTAAGGATGCAATACTTGTTGAAAATATTAGACGGGGGGCGGAAAAAGCCGGAATAAGTGAAAAGAAGTACGCAACACAACAAGGCAAACTTGGACTATGGAGAGAGGCTACAGAAAACAGAAACATAGACCTTATGGAAGGTACGAAAAATATAAGGGCTGCGGGTGGAGTTGGTGCAAGATATGCCTCAGCGTCAGGAAAAGATTTCTTTGATTTTGCTAGGTCGTTTATTCCGGGGCTTGCCACGGGGCCGGAAGCTGGAGTGTATTCAGCAGCACAAAGAGAATTCAATAAAGACCGAGATTTGATGGCAGAAAGGGCTGAACTAACAGGAAGTGACCTTGACTTGTTAATGAAGCACGCCTTTACTGGTCTTGGACGCACTAGTGATGTCGCTGGTGAAGGGGCCGCAATGTTTGCAACTGGAGGAAGCGAGAGTCTAAAAGTTGGGGCCGGTTGGGGTTGGCTTCAGAAATTAGAGAAAGTAAAACAGGTAAAAGTCTTTCGGAATCTTGTCAATACTGCGAAGGCCAGCAAAGCAGGTAAATTGGCTGGGAAGGGAAGAGCATTAGGGTCGTCAAAGAAGTACCTTGAGGCTATCAACGCGAATGAAAAAGCAAAAGAGATATTGACTGGTATAGGTGGCGTCGCATTTGATACCGGCATGTTCCTGCCTCGGGTAGGCGGGGGAATTTTAAAGGCATTAGATGACCCTGAGTTATTCCCAGCGATATTCGATTTAGTGAAGAGCGGCCTGAAGGGCGGCGCGAAGAAAATAGATGAATCTTGGCTTGGGAATTTGTTAAAGTCAGCGGATTCTGATGCAGACATACTAGCGCAACTTAGAACAGCAACAGCCGCTCCTGCCTCAGAAGCTGCTGTGACCGCTAGCAGGGGTGCTGCGGCGACCACTGGCAGAGGTGCTGCGGGTATACATGTACCGTTTAGCGGGTCGTTGCCCGGTGCTGCTTTGGATGCGACCAAATCAGTTGGGACATTCATTAAAAATGTGACAATGCCATTTCATAGTCCGAAGCGAGCATGGAGAGGCGCTCTTAACTGGATGCAGGAAGGCATGGATGCAGCGAGACTAGACCTTCCAAGAGGCGGTCTGGAAGCAGCTGTTAAAGCAACTGAAGACATAGTGACTGCTCCAAGAGCCGGAATGCCGGGAACAACTGCGGGCGAGAGACTGCTGGCGAATATTTCGGAGGGGTCAGGTTTTGGGGCGAAACTTGATGACATTGGTAGTCTGCTTGCCGAAACGGGGAGCGGGGCAGATGAGGCGACGAGGTGGGCGCAAATAAGACTTGACGATTTCCTTGAAAACGCCTATAAAGCTAGTGACAATGTAAGTATAGAACAAGCTAGAAAATTTTTAACAGAATTAGAACCGGTTCACAGAAACAAGCTACTCAACCCCCCCGGACACGCTTCCCGGCCCCGGCCTTCGACCCGGCCTTCGACTGCGGTCCACGGTGCCTCAGCGCCGGGAGGCGTCCCAATAGACTTGACAGCCCCACCGGGAGCGGGCCGACCGTTCACGCCTCAGCCCAAGACCGCGCCCGCGCCTGTAAAGCCCAAGACCGCGCCCGCGCCTGTAAAGCCCAAGACCGCGCCCGCGCCTGTAAAGCCCAAGACCGCGCCCGCGACTGTAAAGCCCAAGACCGCGCCCGCGCCAAAGCCCAAGACCACGCCCGCGACTGTAAAGCCCAAGACCAAGCCCGCGCCCGCGCCTGTCCGCAGCACCGCAGCAGACAAGACACTGGATGCTTCGCAACAATGGCTGGTATCCGAACAGGCCATGGAGATGATGCGACTGGTTAATACTGGCGACCCAGTAGATGCTAGAACAGCCTTGGAAATGCTTAGAACAAATGTCAAAGACACCGGACTTTTCAAGAGTATGGGAGCGCAACTACAAACTAACTATAAGAGAGCAGCAAAGAGTTTCGTTCCGGTAAAACAAGGAAGGTCTGTAGATTCTCTTGTAACAAACGCACGACAAGTGAGGGATAATGCTTCTGGTATTTCTAAGTCACAGGTTGAGGCTGATGTACTACAATTATATTCGAGACTTGGCGCTGCTAAGGGAGGTTGGTTAGATAACCCAGTATTACAGAGCCAATTTACTATTAGAGAGCTTGAAACCCTTGCAAAAGAACTCAATTCGGCTGGTATGGGAAAGCAAGCAGGTTTCTTTAACGACCTTGTAACTAAGATAAAGAATACTAGGGCGAAGCCGACGACTGCTCCGCCTGTAAAGCCTAAGACGGCGGCGCTGCCGGATGAAGCTTTCACAATGATTGATGAAACTAAAGCCTTAATCCCCGAGCGGTCTGGAGGAGGGAAGTTCTTCTTAAGAGACCCAAAGACGTTCAACAGAGTAGAGTATAATAGTCTGGCCGAAGCTCAAGCCGCTCTTGAAGAGGGTCGCGCTGTATTTCAAATGAAGACGCATGGTCGAACAACGGACTTAGCTAACAGAGCGCCCGAACATCTATTAGAGGCGGGACGAAGCTCGGATGATACCGCACAGTTTCTTCAAGCTATGAAAGAAAGCGGAGACCCGGACTGGCGAAAGTTCGAAAATGCAGTCAGAAACGCTTCGGTAGGTAGAGAATATCGTGCTCCGGTCGCACACCAATTCCATGGAAAGCCGGGTCAGGAGATGCTTAAAGAAATAGAGGGTAGTCTTCAAGGCGGTGGTAAGAATGATTTCATTAAGTTTACTCAGGACTTTGAGAAGACTTTTGCCGGTGGCGGAAGTTTAAAGGGCGAGCGTCTTACGCACGGCGATGAAGTGACAAGAATTACAGACTACTTGAAAAGGGTGATAGAAAGTGACCCGACACTCGGACTTGGTGTCAATGAGGCGGACCTTTTGGTGGGATTTGCAAGGAAGTATCGATTGCCCCCATATCATACAAGAGGGTCGTTTGAGACTGGTATACCATCCAACATACTACCCGAAGGTTTTGAGGGCTTTGCTGCTGGCGGCTGGATTGGCGGAAGGTCGGGAGTAGATAAAAACCTAATTGCTGTAAGTAGAGGCGAAGTAGTTCTAAATGCTCCACAACAGGCGGCTATTGCTGGCATGGCTGGAGGAACTGTTGGCGGTACGTTTTCTGCGGCTGGCGTTCCCGGTTTTGGTGGTAATGCCGCCAACACAAGCGGGGCTGCTCAGAGCGGAATGAGGGCGGGGGCGGGGGCGCAAGCCGATGCCCATTCCGCGAGAATCCGCTTCAACCAATGGAAAGCATCCGGGTCAACACTTAATTTTGAGGATTGGCAAAAGCAGCAGCACCAGCAGGCGAGCCTACTCCGCGCGCCAAAGCCACAACAGGCTCCCGCTCAGCCCGCTGCGATGATGCCGCCCGGTCCCCCACTGAAACCCCCGACGAGAAGGTCGTCCATTGCTCCAAGAAGGTCGTCCACTGCTTCTGAGACGAAATTTCAAGTTGGCATGGGCGCCGGAGAGCAGGGTGTACATGCAACAATTTCGGGTCAAAATGCCGTTAGACAAAGAAAGGGAGAAAGCAACCGCAAATTTCAACAAAGAGAGAGAGCCAGAGAACATAGAAACGAACAACTTAAATTTGGTTTAGCTAGTCCCAAAACCGATAGAGAAAGAACAATGTTGGGTCTCACCGGCCAAGGTGGCGCAACGACTTCTCAAAGAAGAGAGGAATACCAGAAGAAATTCCGAGCGGCAAGACAAGGCGGCCTTTCAGCAGAAGAAGCCAAGATGCAGGCAATGGGAACTGGAAAATCCCAAAAAGTAGGCTGGCCCGGTGCGAATGGACCGGGGGCTGGTGTCGGGGCAAGCGGACAGACTCCCGCTGGTGGACAAGGTCAGCAAGGTCAGGCCGGTGGACAAAAGATGCCAGACATAGCCGCTTTCAATCAGGCAATGTCTGCACTGGTAGAAAATGTAGGCGATATTGGACAATCAATAGCAAGTACTGTTGAAAAACTTTCGGGTTTCACAATGCAGCACGAGCATAATCATTCAGGAACCATAAATATTGGAGGTGTTGATGCCGCCAAGCAAGCAATTTCGGATGCTATTAAGACCGATATCGTAGATTATGTTAAGGAACAAATCGCAGGCTTGACTATTAATACTAATCAAAATGGACAATCTACTGTAAGCAACGGCGGCCCAACTCAGAACTCAACCGGATAAACAATATGGCAGTTATTTCTGGCAGCTATAATTTATATTCACTAGGACACTTGCCAGCATCTGGCAACATGTCGCTATATATGCCAGACCCGATAACTTCCAGTGCAAGAATGTCCTTGTACTTAAAGGCGGGAGACCCATCGTCGGGAACCATCCCCCTGTTTTTGTGGGCGAAGTCAGGAGTGTCAGGGGTTTATGAAACCATACCCCTGTATGTATCACAGCTTGATGAACCTTCTGGAACGTACACAACAACATCGGCATCTGGATTAAATCTTTTCATTACAAACTCAGGCGAAACTCAAACAGCCAGTTTAAACCTGACACTTAGAGTTGATAAAGTTTATTCTGCTGAAGGCTCTGGGGTAAACAATGACATTACATTTTATATGTCGGGGCCAATTTTGGCCTCTTCCATATATCCAAGAGGGACTATGTCGTCACCTTCGGGCGTTTGGACCGGTGGGGGATGGCCGAGAGAAGAGAAATGGAGATTTGTTAAGCCGTCTGGAGAGTTGGATACTGATTCAACAGACAAGTATGATACTAGTGGATATTATAATTATCCGATTGGTGCGGATGATTTGCTTCAAGCTTGGCCGTCAAGCATAAGCCTATTTATAAAGGCCGCTCCGGTTATTAGTGGAATAATGAATTTGGTTATGGGGAGAGCAACAGAAACTAAATTCCATAATCCAAGCCTTGACTTGTATCTTAAGGCTCCTGAAAACACAAGCAGTGGTAATATAAACTTGACGACAGATGCTCATGTTGCGGCTACGGGGAATATGGATTTTGTTATTTCAAATACACATGAAGCTCCTAGTGGTACAACTACACTATATACTCACGGGTTTTAAATATGGCAGTTCAATATACTAATAGCTCAGGGGCAGCAAGAAAATTAATCCCCGCGCCAATGGCAGACATCTCCAAGCAGTTCACAAAGAATGGGGCTGGAGATATAATTGGCTCTGTTTATAATATAACTCTAACTGGGATAATGTTGTCATTTAGAGGCTCGCCTAGTTGCGACCCAAGCTCTCTTGCAATCACTTGGAATCCTACAACTGATGATTCACTTGAGGTTACAGAAGCCAGTCGTCTTGCATGCATACTCAGAAAGCAAGAAGCTATTAGGGAGTTGTTCCGATATACTGGGGATAACTATCTAACAGATTCTGATGGTGTTACAGGAGTAGGAACGACTACGGGGGACGGAGGTCTTTTAGAAATACAATCGTCTGATGGTTCGTCTCCCCTGAAGTTTGCAGCCAAAGTAGTAGATATCAATTTTGAAGGGGGAGGTCCAGATGCAGTAGGATGGAACCAAATTTGTAGATATACAATTACGCTTGAAGCTGATGCGCTAATTGGTCCTGATGGAACAGTCCCCGTTATAGAAGACCAGCTTAATTGGAACATTTCCGATTCAACAGAAAGTTGGGAAATAGCGGAAGACGATGGCCTTAGAGGGATTACACGAGACGGTCCTGAAGCGGTTGACCCGATAACCGGCGTGATTGTCGACTATAGCCTTATTACGCCAACCAAATCTTTCGCCGTAACGCATACAGTAAGCGCTGTTGGAAGAAATAAATACGATACAAGCAACCCGACAGAACTAGCAACCAGCGGAATTGCTTGGCAACAGGCTAGGGGACATGTAGAACAGATTCTTAAGTATGAGGCATGTCCGGTTGCAGACCTGACAAGGCTTCAGCTTAATGCCGGTGGAGTCTTAGATTTAGAACCGGGATACGCAAGCAGAAACCACGCAAGAACCCAGCAGGTGGATGAAACCACGGGGTCTTTTTCGGTTACAGAGACCTTCGTTTTAAGTACGGCCAGCGCAACAGAACAGGTAGAATGTTCCCTAACTACAAGCTCAGAAGACGCCCTCACTAGAGTATCTTTAAACGGTACTATTACTGGACTTAACAGCAATTGTCCAACCGCATCTGGAGTAAATGCATTTGCAAACGCCAGTGGAGTATGGACCGGGATGAGCAGCAATACTATATTGAGAGGCATGGCGGCTAATCTTGGTGGTGTAGCAGATGAAAATACATTAAATATTATTCCTATCAATAAAACAGTTGGGGCAAATCCAAATCAGGGAATAATTACATATAGCGTAGAGTTTGATGACAGGCCAGCGGGCTGCATTCCGGGGGCACTTTCGGAAAATATAAATATACAAGACACAGTGCCGGGATATTTATTCGCAACGATTCCAACAATCGGAAGAAAGAGAGGACCAATACTTCAGTGGTTGGGGGCAGCAGATTCTCCTTACGTAAGAAGTCTTTCTCTTGAAGTTGTAGTGCCTCCTAAGACCTATGCAAATTGTGACGTAACCACAATTAAAGACGCACTCATTACCGACAAGCCTAGCAATAGAACAACACCGGATGATATGAAAACTGCTATTGACAAGATTATTGACGCAGCAGACCCCACAGACGAAACCGGAGTAGAAAATAATAAGGTTTTCTATGCAGCCCCACAAGAAACTTGGGACTATAGAGCAGGAAGATATTCACTTAATATTACTTGGACCTATGAGAAGAGCCTTACAAATTACCCGACAATCTTCTCGCCAAATATGAATTTCTAGTATATGGCTACAACAAATAATCAAACATCAGACGGTTCTCAAACCACCTTTCTTGGCGCCACGATAATAGACTTCAATTCTAGTCTGGCGTTTAGAAGTCAGGGTT
>Ga0208684_1000873_pt1 | contig 18426 bp, 24 predicted proteins | sample MalvireepMed_b05_FD_184245 | JGI IMG/M metagenome (GOLD analysis project Ga0208684, IMG submission 184245) | Marine viral communities from the Global Malaspina Expedition - Malaspina viral metaG DeepMed_b05 (SPAdes) (version 2) | ecosystem: Environmental > Aquatic > Marine > Oceanic | place... | reverse complement strand
GATCACCATCAACCGGGCCTGGGCTGCCTGCGGAAACAGCGAGATATGGTACTCCCAGCCGCCGCCGCGGCCGTCCCGCTTGCGGGCTTTCTGGTCCTGGTGCCGCCAATGCGATTTCCTGGCCATCTGGTTGATCGCCCGCTCGCTCACACCGGCGGCATCGGCGATTTCCTTCGGGCTGAAGAACTGCCTCACGAGCGCCGCCTCCAGTCCTTAGGTTTCACCGGACGGGCGCGCAGTTTTCTCAGCTCCGCATTGATCAAGCGCCGCTCCTGGTCAAGCCGGGCGATCTCGGCGAGCTTGGCTTCCGAGCCTTCAAGCACGGTCATTCCGGCCTTGGCGACCACCAGATCAAACAGCCATTTGGCGCCGGTCGCATGAACGAAGGCCGAGAACCTGAGCAGGCTGATGTCATGGCTGTCCTTGCTCTCGGCCGTATAGGCGTCGAGCGTAGTCTTCGACAGGTTCGGCAGGCCCAGATATTGCGCCATACGAAGCGCGATGGTCTGCCGGTCATAACCACTCTCGCGGATGGCGCGCGACATCGCCCGTTTGATCTCCGAGCGGAAGCGGTCGAGATCGACGGACCCGGCTTCGATCCGCTCGGGATAGATACGGGTATCGAACAGGCCCAGCTGGTCGGGATGGTGGTCACTCACGACCGGCCGCCTTTCGCTGTGGCCGCGAGACGGGCATGGGTGAGGAATTTCTTGCGGGTCGCGGGCTTGGCGCGCTCCCAGGCGTCGATCAGCCGCGACAGGATCTTCAGTTCCGGATCGGGCCTTCTGGCAGGCGGGTCCAGCAGGTTGAGCGCCACCCCGAAGTCGCCCTTGGCTTCGCGGATCGCGATGTGCGCCTTGGCGCGCCTTTCCGGGTCGAGCCTTGCCAACTTGAGCAGCTGGCTCTGGTTGTCGGCGATCGGCGTTCCGCTGATGGCCAAGCGAACTTCGCACGGCAGGTTCTGAGCAATGCGGTTCAGGCGCATGATCGCCTTGGGGGACACGCCGAGTCGGTCTGCACAGGCAGCGGAGAAGCCGCTTGCGGCTTGCTGGGCGACCGCGTCCAGCGGAGAGACGGAAAACGGGGACAGGTTGTCCCTGTTTTTCGGACGTCCGCCTTTTGGGTTGATAGGTCCCCGCGTCTTCTCCCAGACATCGCGATAGGTCTGCACGAATACCGCACGGTCCATGACCGAGAGATCATTGCGAAACAGGTTCTCCGCGATTTCCAGCAGCACTGCCTCATTGGCGTCTGCCTTGACCACGATGGCATCGACCTTGTCCCTCTGCAAAAGCTCGATCCCGCGCAGTCGGTGCGCCCCCGCCACGAGTGTGTAGGTGCGCGCGCCATTGGGTGTCTGCCGGATCGTCACCGGGTTCATAAGCCCATGTTCGGCGATCGACTTGCTGATTGCCTGTGCATGGTCCTCGTCGACCACACGAAGCCGATCAGGCACGAGAATGCTTTCAAGAGGAATGGACTTGGAGATCGCCATCACGCGGCCCCCCGCAGCTCGTCCCGGAACAAGTGATCGGCGCGTTCCGCAATAATTCGGTACTGCTGTTCGAACTCGACTTCCTCGAGGCGCCTGTCGACGATCTCCATCGCTCGGCCAATCGACCATCTTTTTCGATTGACGACTTTGCCCGCACGGCGTTTTGGAATGCCGAAGCGGGCGATGATCAAGTGGACGACGATCTGCCGCGCAAAGGATGCCTCGAAATGACCGCGCGGGGGATCAATGATGACTGCGAGGGGGATGTGCGGAAAGGCTTGCTTGACCGATGCCAGGCACACCCGGAACGCGAGATCGTGGAGTTCGTCTTCACTTAAGCGGTTCATGATGTCGCTCCTACGGAAAACAAGAGGGCGAATACGCCAAGCGCCAGTCCGGTAACCAGCGATCCGATAAGCAAGATCAGGACGACCGGGACCGGCCGGTTGGCGTCGAGGCGAGAGAGAAAAGAGGCCCGGTCCATGTCTAGGCCGCCTGTTCGTTTCGGCGTTGCTCAAGCGTCGGAACCCGTGTCCAATTCTGGGGCGATCGCCGCTGACCGGAGGGCCTGTAGCGGGTCGGCCACAGAAGATGTGGTCTTGTGCCGAGAGCAGCGGCGATCGCACGCTCACCTCTGGCGTTCGGCTCGCGCATGGTGTTTCTGGCGGTGCCGTTCGAGAGCTGGTAAATGCGGTCGATCTCGGCAAGGGTTAGCCCGGCCTCAAGCAGCTTGGCTTTGATGCGGGATTGCTCTTTAACGAGCTGATCGACTCTGTCGTCTGTCGCGGGCATAGTGTGCTCCGACTCTAAAATTGGAGGGGTTTGGCCCTCCAATCTGGACAACTGGATTCTGCGAACGTGGGGAGAATAGGAACATTTGAAGTTTTTGTAAACCCCAAACGTTCCGATTACTAATGGCAAGAACAAGGCAAACCGCGCCGGGCGTCGGCGAGCGAATCCAGTCTTTGGTGGGCAAGGACCAGACCCTCGAACAATTCGCGCAAGAAATCGGCGTTTCCAGCAGAACCCTTGGGAACTATCTCCGCGGCGAGCGCGAACCCAGCTATGACTTCCTGCGACGGGTGAGAACCATATGCGGGGCCGACATCAACTGGCTGATCACAGGCGAGGGGACCCCAGGCGCCAGCCCCGCGGCTCAGGCGGGATCAACGGACCAGGTCGCCATCCCACGCTGCAGCTTCAAGCCATCAGCCCCCGATGGCCCGCTCACCCTGTCATCGGACAATGAACCCTATCTGAGCGTCCCGCGCGCCTGGCTGTCGCGCTACCTGCCCGAAGGCGCAAGACCCGGCATCATGGAAGCAAGCGGCGACACCATGGACCCCACCATCGCCGACGGCGACCTCCTGCTCCTAAATATCTCGGTCGACCGCTCGGCAATCAAAGACGGCGGCGTCTTCGTCATCTCCATCGACGGCTCCCTCCTTGTCAAACGTCTCCAGGTCACAGCCGACGGCCACATCCTGATCCGCTCCGACAACGATCTATACGAACAGGAAAAGGTCACCCGCGAATTCGCCGACGAGCGCATCACCGTTCACGCCAAGGTGGTCTGGGCCGGCGGACCAATCCGGGGGCGCTAGGCAAGATGACGGCCGTAATATTTTGGGAAGCAATAAGGCGTGATATTTCCGTTGAAAGTAGATATGTTTAGCCCCAATTATGATGCGCGCCATACTTGGGTGAAGGGATTGATTGGAATGGATGATTTAGACTTAAGGATATTGAAACGGCTTCAGATAAATTCAAACGATTCCAGAAAAGTAATGGCTAATGATTTGGGAATATCTGAGCCAACGTTAAGCAAAAGAATTTCGTCTCTGACGGAAGAGAATTTTATTAATAGATTTACTATAGATATTAATTTCTCCAAGGTAGGATATACACTTTCTGCGATAACTTTTATAAAGGAAAAAAATCAAGCAGCAACAGAAGAGCTTGGTATTTTATTGTCTTCGTACGTAGAGGCTTCTCATGTATACAGAGTTACCGGAGATTGGGACTACGCCATCATATGGCTATGTAAAAATTCCGAAGAATTAGATGATTGTTTGTCAAGATTGTATAAAAACAATATTAATATCGAAGAATTAAAAACTGAAGTTTTTCTAAAGTCTATCAAAAGGCAATCTACTTTAAGGTAAAATTACGTAATTTCGACATAGTACTCGTACATTTCTAGTAGTGCATTTAAGTATGAGTCGACATCAATGTCAAAGACTCTTGCTTCCTGCTCAACGAACATTATTTCGGCTTGCGTAAGCTCTTGCAAAAGTATGACATATTCGTGTTCTGATACAGGATTTTCCTGGTAGTATTTTACCCTGTTGGAGAGAAACTCACGAAGTTTTCGCGACGTTCTCAATTCGAATTGATTTTCACTCATCAAGAGCCCCCCTATTTTGCATGAAAAGCAACTTAAAGGGTTCTTCGATAAATTCAATCTCGTTGGTCGTGCATAATTCGATTGTTACTATGTAACTTCATTTTCTGCTGTTCGCGACCCAAAATAATATGCCGAAACATTCCCCAGCAGGGTAATTGTCGGCGTTACAATATACGCGAGCAGTTGGACGTGCTTGTCAATCTGATCTGGGGAAAAGAAGGCCAATAGGATGATTGCGAAAATTTCAGCTGCAAAGAGCCCAAGCAGAGCAAAAGCGAGAAACTGGCGGGTTCTGTTTTTCTGAATCTCTACATTATGTTTCGGCACATAAGTTGAGATGGAAGAAATCGTTGAGCCACCAGATTCATTTTCTGGTGGCTCGCCATTTCCTTCAAGATGGTCAACCATCTGTGCCGTCCAAAACGTCCAAAACTTGGTACTGTTGGTTCCGCTTGTTGCGCAATAGGATGTCCTTGTCGGGCGATTTCAATTCATCAGCAAAAAAGGCCCGCAACCCAACGGCACGCTTTATATATTCATTAACTGATATGCCCTCGGCGTCGGCGCGACGTTTTATCTCCGCGAGCGCTTCCCCAGACAGTTTAATGTTGTAGGTTTCATCGGCCATCGTATGCACTCCTATTCCTGGATCAGTCAACGGGATCGGATTCAGTCTCTGCCGCATTCTGGATGTAATCGGCATAGACCTTTAGCGCGTCTCGGATAACTTGAGAATCGGATACAGCTTCGGTGCGACTTCGCAATTGCTTAAGCCGCTCGACTGCGCTTTTAGGCAAGGTAATGTTTCTCCTCATGAACTTGCCGTCTGTCTGGTCCGTTCTATCTGCCATTGTTGTCTCCTTCTTTCCAATGTGTCGCATCGCAACGCATTCATGGCGCATTAAATGCACCTGAATCGAGCTTCTCGCAAGTTTGTTGAAATTTCGTCAATGGGAAAGATTCGGACTGATCCAAGATCGGTAGATACTCGCCCCAGTAATCAAGCGAATTCTGCCGCCCAACAAAATAGCTCTGCCTCGTCTGGTGAATATGAGCTAATGTTGAGAATTCTGTACTGAAGCGCATAATATGCGTATCCATCGAGTATTCAGTGCCCCATTGTGTCGCACACAATGCGCATAGAAAATTGCAGAGTCAACGAAAATTGGCTTTAAAGCAGGATCTACGTTCAACACAGAACAATGCCTCTAGCGTACTTTCAGCTCGAAAAGCCTCTGAGCAAAAATAAAAAGATTTGAATTTGGCTTTGCCAAAGTGACAATTTTTCGATGAAAATTCATCAAAATTTCTATAAATTTTGGCTTTGCAGATATATGAGGAAATAAATTCAAAACCTGACGAAAGCGAAAGCGGACATCAATTTTTTTCCCTTGCATTCGATGCGCATTGGATGCACATTAAGTGCGTAAACAGGCTATCAAGGAGATACACAATGTTCCACAGCAAGAACCAATCGTCTAATTCCCAAGTTCGAGCCCAAATATATGATCTCGCATCCGCTGTAGGGAGGCTCCACATTTGTCGCCATAATCCCCATCAATTCTTCGAAGACAAGGATGAGATTGCACAACGGCTATTCACAATTCATGATCAACTAGCAGGGAGGGTGAGCACATAAAAAGGTGTCGAGGTCCTCGTTTATTCAAGAGCGCGCAGCATAAATGGCACCGAAATACACAAAAGATGCTGCGCGCTCAAAATATTGAGCTTTAAAATTCTGCTCCAGGGCGTAATCCCATAGTTTTTGTGCGCTTAAGATTAGGGGGCTATATCAGGAAAATGAAAAAGGCTGCTAACAAAAGCATCAGAGGTATACTTTAGATTTTTATCAACTAATGGAATCCACTTGAACGGTTTGGATCCGAATGGCACGAGCTGGTGTGCTGGCAAAGCGTGCTCTTGGCGCATATACATAGCGGAAGCGCGGCTGGGCCGACTGCACAGCTGCAATGGGTTGAAAGCGCTCATTCCTCGCAGTTTTCCGGAGAGAATGTAACGAAGCGATCGGAAGCCCAAATATGCTCTGGAGCGTGTGGGGGCTTCTGAGTTTTGAGGCCGATTAATGAGCTGCGATTTTGCATACTGGGAAACGCTCACCTGTGGTTTTCAGGACTTTTTAGATCATTTCTGATGTTGAATGCTGAATTTCAAAGTGACTTCCTAGTTTGATTTGGAGTTCGCCATCGTTTGAATTGAAGTAGCCTGTGAAAACTAGGGCTTTGAAAGTCGGGTTATTGTTGTATTGATTGTGTTGCGCGGCATTTCAAGCCGCCCTCAAAGCTGTTTCGAAGGGACCTCGAAATCCCGCCCCGACCATCCTCCCGGCCGAACGCTAGTGCCCCCTTGGAACAACCGAGCGACAAGTTCCCACCTACAGTTTGACTGAGAATTACGTCCTCAAACCCCTGTATTCACAAGTTTTACAAGCATTTCCCGGTTAAACCCACCTATTCCCGCTTTCTGGCAGAACCGGGTGACAAACTACAGCCAGCCGTTGGGGCCATGCTGGTCTTAAGGTGGGTTCTGCGCCCAGCATTAAGGCTGTGCCTTTGGCAAGGGGGCTTTCGTGAAAACGAAAGATAATGGCTCCTGCGGTGCCGGCATTGGCGACGTGTTTGGGATCTGTGTGTCGATTGAAGTACCGGGCGGGTCGGGGATGGGTTCGGGTTGGACGTCAGTTGCAAGGGCTTGCCGCCCGGTGCGGTCTATGTGGCCTCGTTCATTTCGCCGGACGAGGAGGCTGTGCTCGTCCGGCACCTGGACAAGGGCGCATGGAGCGCGGAGCTCAAGCGCCGGGTGCAGCATTTCGGGTACCGCTACGACTACAGGGCGCGGGCGGTCAGCCCGGATGCCTGTCTGGGGCCCCTTCCCGAATGGCTCCGCGCCGTCTCAGGCCGGCTGGTGTCGGCGGGAGTTCTGGGCGGGTTTCCGGACCAGGTGATTGCAAATGAATATCTGCCCGGGCAGGGAATCCGTGCGCATATTGATTGTGTCCCGTGCTTTGGTGAGCGCATCGTGTCGCTGAGCCTGTTGTCGCCCTGCGAGATGGTGTTCCGACAAAAGCAGAGCGGAGAGAAGCTGCCCGTCCTTCTCGAGCCGCGGTCAGTGCTCGCCATGACGGGGCCCGCGCGCTACCAATGGACCCACGAAATTCCCGCGCGCCTGAGCGACCGGCCGATGGAGCCAAGGTCGAAAGGGCGCGCAGGATTTCCCTGACTTTCAGGACAGTGGTTGAAACAGCCTGACCGGGGAAAGGTGCGGCTTGCGCGAATGGCCGACGAGCGGCAACTTGCTGCATGCCCGCAAAGCCCGGTGTTATTGGCCGTCAATTTCCGGTGTGGCGGGCGGGCCGCCGTTCAGATCGGCGATCAGGGCTTCCATTTCGGCGATCTCGCGCTTCTGGGCCTCGATGATCTCGTCCGCCAGGTCGCGCACCCGCGGGTCGGAAATATTGGCGCGCGTGCTTGTCATGATGGCGATCGAATGATGCGGGATCATCGCCTTCATCCAGGCCACGTCGCCAACCGTATCCTGGCTCCGTACCAGGTACAGGCCCGCGCTGAAGGCGATCACCGATCCGACCAGGATCGCAATGTTGGCTTTCCTGTTGGTGTACATCGAGAGCATGAAGGCGAGCATGACCACTGCCATTGCTGCGCCCATATACAGCGCCATCCACATCCTGGTCTGGCTGAACCACACATGGCTGGAGTCCCAGGTGTTGAGGTACATCAGGCCGTACATGATGATCGTGGATGTCGCAATCATCGCCAGAAATCGTGAATATGCCATTCCATTCTCCATATATCTTGATGTGGACTAAACGACCTTCCCGTGCTGGAGGGTTCCATCCGAGGTCGGAAAAACTTGAAAAACATCGCTTGACCTTCCAGTGACTGGAAGAATTAGGGTCGCCTGAAGTCAGCAAGGATCGGCATCATGGACCATCATCAACACTGCAATCACTCGCATCCGGAAGATCACGGCGAGGAGCCGAAAGTCGACACCAACGCGCTGTTCGAGGCGGCCACCGTACCGCGCGATGGCAAGGTCAAGGACCCCGTCTGCGGCATGGATGTCGCGCTCGACAAGGGCAAGCCAACGCTTGAGTACAAGGGCGACGCGTTTCATTTCTGCTCGACCGGTTGCCACGACAAGTTCGAGCGCGATCCCTGGTTCTATCTCTCGGGCAACAAGGCCAGAAAGAAGAAAACTGCTCCGAAAAACGCCATGTACACTTGCCCGATGGATCCCGAGATCGTGCAGGAAGGCCCGGGAACCTGCCCGATCTGCGGCATGGCGCTGGAGCCGATGGATGGCGTGGCCGATGGTCCCAACCATGAGCTGGTGGATTTCACCCGCAGGCTCTGGGTCAGCGCCGGCGCTGCCATTCCGCTGCTGATCTTGACAATGGCGCCGATGCTGGGACTTCCGGTCCGCCAGTGGCTTGGCGAAACGCTTGCCCTGTATCTGGAATTTGCCCTGGCAACACCCGTCGTCGTCTGGGCGGCGCGGCCGTTCTTTCACCGCGGCTGGACCTCGATCAAGACCTGGAACCTGAACATGTGGACGCTGATCATGATCGGCGTTGGCGCGGCCTATCTCTATTCCACTGTCGCGACCTTTCTGCCGCATTTGTTTCCAGCCGGGCTGCAGATGGCCGGCGGCCACATGCCGGTTTATTTCGAGGCGGCCGTGGTGATCATCGCGCTGGTGTTTGTCGGCCAGGTGCTTGAACTGAGAGCCCGCGAACGCACCGGTGATGCGATCCGCGCACTGCTTGATCTGGCGCCCAAGACCGCCCGCCGCATCCTGCCGGATGGCCAGGAGTATGATGCGCCGCTGGAAAACATTGTTGGCGGAGACCGGCTGCGGGTTCGTCCTGGCGAAGCCATCCCGGTGGATGCAATCGTTGTTGAGGGCCACAGTTCGGTTGATGAAAGCATGCTCACCGGCGAGCCGCTTGCGGTGGAGAAGGCCGAAGGCGATCATGTCACCGGCGGCACCCTGAACAAGAACGGATCGCTGATCGTTGAGGCCGAGAAGGTCGGTGACGAGACCATGCTGGCGCGGATCGTTGCCATGGTGTCATCGGCGCAGAGATCCCGCGCCCCCATCCAGGGGCTCGCAGACCGGGTTGCCTCCTATTTCGTTCCGGCGGTGGTTATCGTTGCTGTCCTGGCGTTCGTGATCTGGATGCTGATCGGTCCCGATCCGGCCTTCGTGTTTGCCATTGTCTCGGCGGTTTCGGTTCTCATCATCGCCTGCCCCTGTGCGCTGGGATTGGCCACGCCGATGTCGATCATGACGGCCACCGGCCGTGGCGCGCAGGCAGGCGTTCTGATCAAGGACGCCGAGTCGCTCGAACGGATGGCAAGGGTCGATGTTCTGGTCGTCGACAAGACAGGGACGCTGACCGAAGGCAAGCCGACCCTGACCGATGTCGTGACCTTCGGGGAAATTGCTGAAACCGACATGCTGGCGCTTGTCCGGGGTCTTGAATCCGGATCGGAACACCCGCTGGCCGAAGCCATCGTCGAAGGGATTTCCGGACGCGGGATCGAGGCGAAACCGGTGTCGGACTTCGAGGCGGTTACCGGAAAAGGCGTGTCGGGACGATCAGATGACAGGAAACTGGCGCTTGGAAATGCGGCCATGATGGAGTTTGCCGGTGTCGACTGCGCCGCTGCCGACGAGCAGGCCCATGCGCTTCGCTCGGACGGCAAGACCGCGATGTATGTCGCCGTCGATGGCAGACTTGCGGGTCTCATCGCTGTCGCAGACCCGATCAAGGCCAGCACTGGTGACGCCATCCGGGCGCTGCATGAGGCCGGGCTCAAGATCATCATGGCGACGGGCGACAACGAAACGACGGCCCGCGCGGTGGCCGATCAGCTGGGCATCGACGAAGTCCGTGCCGGAGTCCTGCCAGAGGACAAGAAGGCACTGGTGGACGAGCTGCACAGGGCCGGCCACAAGGTTGCCATGGCCGGAGATGGCGTCAATGATGCGCCTGCTCTTGCTGCGGCGGAAGTTGGCATCGCCATGGGGACGGGGGCCGATGTGGCCGTCGAAAGTGCCGGCGTCACCCTGCTCAAGGGCGATCTTGGCGGAATCCTGCGGGCGCGCAAGCTCTCCGAGGCCACATTGCGCAACATCAAGCAGAACCTGTTCTTCGCCTTCGCCTACAACAGCGTCGGCGTGCCGATTGCCGCGGGGTTGCTCTATCCGATCACCGGAACGCTGTTGTCACCGATGATTGCGGCCGCGGCCATGAGCCTGTCGTCGGTGTCCGTCATCTCCAACGCGCTGCGTCTCAGGTCGGTCAAGCTTGACGCTTGACCTTCCAGCAGGTGGAAGTCTTATGAGAGAGCCAGATCGGAATGTGGCATTAAGTCAGGGAGGCAGACATGAACATCGGTGAAGCAGCTGACGCAACCAGCCTTCCGGCCAAGACCATCCGTTATTATGAGGATATCGGCCTCATCAAGCCGGCCCGCGCAACCAATGGCTATCGCGATTATGACGGCAACGATGTTCACCGCCTGGCCTTCATTCAACGCTCCAGAAGCCTCGGCTTCACCATTGATGAATGCCGCTCTCTGCTTTCGCTCTATGAAGACAAGGAGCGGGCCAGTTCAGATGTGAAGGCACTGGCGCTGGAAAAGATCGTGGAGATCGACCGCAAGCTCAAGGAGCTCAAATCCCTGCGCAGCACGCTCAAGACGCTGGCCGATCATTGCCACGGTGATGACCGGCCGGACTGCCCGATCATCGACGAGATCGCAGGGAGAAGCCGGTCATGAACACGCGCTCCATCGTGATTGCCCTCGCGCTGCTGGGGGCCGGATTGCTGCTTTACCGCGTGCTCGCGCCGTCTGCTCCGGTGGCGACCGGTGCCGCGCTGGCAAATGTTCAGGTGCCGGATCTGTCGCCAGGCGCCCAAGAGGGCGAAAAGCTGTTCAATCGATCCTGCAGTTCTTGCCACGGTATTAACGCGGCGGGACAGGATGGCATCGCGCCGCCCTTGATCCACAAGATCTACGAACCCAACCATCATGGGGACGCCTCATTTCACCTGGCGGCAAAGAATGGGGTGCGCGCGCATCATTGGTCTTTTGGCAACATGCCGCCGGTTGAAGGAGTTACCGATCCCGAACTCGACAGCATCGTTTTCTACATTCGCGAGCTCCAGCGCGCCAACGGGGTGTACTGAGTTGATATCCCGGTCGGCACAACAATCTCAGGGGTATGCTCACCGGTTTGTGAAAGGCGCGGCGCTTGCCGTGCAAGGCCTGTTGGGACAATACTGTTCACGATGAAGAAATCCAATCGCCATCTACCCGGTCGCGGGCATGTGTTTCTGGTGTTGATGCTCGTATTTGCGAGTATCGTGCCGGGAACCGTGCACGCTGCGGCGATGGGTGGATCGGCAGCGGTTAACAGCACACCGCATCATGTCGACGAAGGATCGTCCATTGACCATTCGGTGATGAACCACCATCAGGCTGGGGCTACTCATTCTGGTGCCGTTCAGGACCCGATGCACACAGATCACGGCAACACGACCGACCAGTGCTGCCCGATCTCCTGTTCCTCTGCGCTGTGCTCGGTTGAGCCGCTGAGGGAGGCTGTTTTCATTCCCGACAGTTTCGTGATCACGCCCCTGCCGGGCTTTGTCGTCACGGCCATGGCTTTGCCTGAACGTCCTCCCCGCGCCTGAAGTGCAACTGCGCCCGTTATCGGGCACCGTGGCCGGTTTTTCGGCTGATCGCACTTCTATCGCAGTAGGACAATCATGTTTCGTTTTCTCTTTGCGGCTGGAATGCCGCTGGCGCTTGCCGCTTGCACGGCTGCGGGCAGGCCGGCTGAATTCATGCCGGACAATTCGCCCGCCGACCCGGCGATCGGCATTCGCAGTACCCATCATCACACGGTTCTTGACGGCTACACCCATCGTGTGGCCGTGGAACCAAAACCCTGGCGGCAGCAGAATGACAGCCAGGCTCCCGGCGGGGGAGATGGCTCATGAGCGTGTTCCGCAGGTCAGCCGCTATCGCTGTCGTGTCTTCCGCGACCCTGTTTCTCGCGGGCTGCGTCAGCGACCAGGAACTCGCCGGATATTCCGCCAGAGAAGCCGGTTTTGGCCCTGTCGCAGCTTCCGTCTCCATCGGCACCAAGGGCAAGGAAGCAGTCTGGCTTCAAAACAAGCATCAGGCAAAGGCGGTTTCTGAACGCGTCCATGGCCTGGTGCACAAGAAAACCATCAATGCCGATACCGCTGTTCAGGTGGCGCTTCTCAACAACAAGGGCCTGCAGGCGGCTTATGCCGATATCGGCATGACCGCAGCAGAGGCCTGGCAGCAAAGCCTGCCGGAAAACCCGAAGGTATCCATCGGTCTGCTCGGCATCGGCGCACCGGAGCTCGGGGCCTATCGCGCCATCGAAGGCATGATCGCGGCCAACATCCTGTCGCTCGCAACGCGGCGGGCACGTGTCGACATCGCCGATACACGCTTCCGTCAGGCTCAGATGCGGGCGGTCGATGCCACGCTCAAGGTTGCCAACGACACGCGCCGCGCATGGGTCAATGCTGTTTCGGCATTCGAAACGGTCGCCTATCTCAATCAGGCCAGGGTGGCGGCGGATGCAGCCTCCGAGCTTGCTCAGAAGCTCGGCGAAAGTGGAGCGCTTCCAAAGGGCGGTCAGGCCAGAGAACATGCCTTCTATGCCGAACTGACCGGCCAAATGGCCGAAGCCCGGCTGGCAGCGCGGCTGGCCAAGGAAGAGCTGACCCGGCTCATGGGACTATGGGGCAGCGAGGTCGATTACTACGTCCCCGACAAGCTGCCACGGCTGCCGCGCGGGATAATCAGGAAGAACCGGATTGAGCAGGAGGCGCTTGAAAACCGCGTCGACCTTCGTGTTGCCAGGCTGGAACTCGAAGCCGTCGCCAAGAGCTATGGGCTCACCGAAGCCACGCGCTTTGTCACGGATCTAGAGATCATCTCGGGGGTTGAAGCCGAGCGTGAGATCGAGACCGAATACGAGATTGACGGCGGCAATCTGGAAGAAAGCAAGAGCCGGAAAACAGTGGTTACGCCGCAGCTCGAACTGGAATTCGTGATCCCGATCTTCGACAGCGGCAAACCGCGACTGCGCAAGGCTGAACTTGCCTACATGCAGGCGGCCAACCAACTGGCGGAAAAAGCAGTCAACATTCGCTCCGAGGCGCGGTCTGCGCATACCGCCTACAGTTCGACCCACGAGATCGCACGGCACTATCTCAACGCCGTGGTTCCCTTGCGCACCACGATCGAGGCGGAATCGCTGCTGACCTACAACGGCATGATTTCCAACACATTCGAACTCCTCGCCGACACCCGCGCCAAGATCGGAACCCTGATGCTGGCGATCAATGCCAAACGCGCGTTCTGGCTGGCCGATGTCAACCTTTCAGCAGCGATCTATGGCGGCGGAACCGGAGCAGGCAGCTCAGCTGCAGCACCATCCGTTGGCGATGGCAGCGGCGGCGGCCACTAACTTTCCGGAAAGGAAAAGACCATGATGAACAGACGTCAATTGCTCAGTGCGGGTGCTGCGGGAGCGGCCCTTGTCTCCTCGACCGCCTGGTCGAAAACAACCAATATGGGACTGCCTGACGCGGCTCTGATGGAGAGCCCGCTGACCCAGGCCCCACTGATGCCTTCGACAGGTCCAGGCTACAATCCGGTTGTCACGCTCAACGGCTGGACCTTGCCGTTCCGTATGAACAACGGGGTCAAGGAGTTCCACCTTGTCGCCGAACCGGTGGAGCGTGAACTGGCAGACGGCATGATCGCCTATCTGTGGGGTTACAACGGCCAATCCACCGGCCCGACCATCGAAGCCGTGGAAGGCGACCGGGTTCGGATCTACGTCACCAACAAGCTGCCCGAGCATACTTCGGTGCATTGGCACGGGCTGATCCTGCCGTCGGGTATGGACGGCGTTGGCGGCCTTTCCCATCCGGCAATTCCGCCCGGCAAGACCTACATCTATGAGTTCGATCTCGTGAAGTCGGGGACCTTCATGTACCACCCGCATGCCGACGAGATGGTGCAGATGGCGATGGGAATGATGGGTTTCTTCATCGTCCACCCGAAGGATCCGGCCTTCATGCCGGTCGATCGCGACTTCCTGATCATGCTCAACGCCTTCGACATCGATCCGGGCTCCTACGTGCCCAAGATCATGACCATGACCGACTTCAACCTGTGGACATGGAACAGCCGGATCTTCCCCGATATCGATCCGCTGGTTGTGTCGAGGAATGATCGCGTGCGGGTGCGGGTTGGCAACCTGACCATGACCAACCACCCGATCCACATGCATGGTTATGATTTCGAAGTCACTTGCACCGATGGCGGCTGGGTGCGGCCGGAAGCGCGTTGGCCGGAAGTGTCGATCGATATCCCGGTGGGGGCCATGCGGGCCTATGAATTCGACGCCGTGCATCTGGGCGACTGGGCCATCCATTGCCACAAGTCCCACCACACCATGAACGCCATGGGCCATGACGTGCCCACCTTCATCGGTGTCGACAAGTCCAAGGTGACCAGGAAGATCCGGGTGGTGCAGCCCGAATACATGCCGATGGGAACCGCGGGCATGGCAGACATGGGCGAAATGTCGATGGAGCTGCCCGACAACACGGTTCCGATGATGACCGGCTGGGGGCCTTACGGCCCGCTTGAAATGGGCGGCATGTTCTCCGTCGTCAAGGTCCGTGAAGGCATCTCTGCCGGCGATTACAGCGATCCCGGCTGGTACGAAAATCCGCCCGGAACCCAGGCCTATGAGTGGACCGGCGAGTTGCCGGAATTCGCCAAGGCCACCGATGCCGCAACAACCATCACCCCAGCGCCGGTAAAATCCGGCAGCAACGGCTAATCCTTCAATCCGAAGTGTTCATGAAAGGAACAACACCCATGAGAACTCTCCTGATAGCATCCGCATCCTTTTTGACGATGACTGCGCTGGCCGGCGCCGCTGGAACCCATTCCGGTGGCCATGACAGCATGATGGCTGTCGGCAACCCCGGCAAGGCATCAGAAGTCAGCCGGACGATCGAAGTGATCATGAAGGAAACCGACGACGGCGAAATGGTCTTCGAACCCAGGGAAATCAACGTCGAGAAGGGCGAGACCATCCGTTTCATGGTGATGAACAAGGGCGAACTGGAGCATGAGTTCGTGCTTGATGATCATGAAGGCGTGATGGAGCACAAGGGCCTGATGGAGCGCATGCCCGAAATGGAGCACGACGACCCCAATTCCGTGCGTCTCGATCCGGGCATGGACGGTGAGGTCATCTGGAAATTCGCCAATGCCGGACCATTCGAATTCGCCTGCCTCATCCCCGGCCACTACGATTCCGGCATGAAGGGGATGCTCACGGTCACAGGCCACTGATCAACCGAACAATTTCCGTTACAAACAGAGGTGAAACAAATGCGAAAACTCACGACACTCATGATTGCTGCCATGATCGCCGCCGCCGGCAGTTCGGCAGCTCTTGCCGCCGAGTACACCAAGGGCAAGGTCAAAAAGGTCGACATGAAGGCGGGCAAGGTCACCATTATTCATGAGGAACTGACCAGTCTCGACATGCCCGCCATGACCATGGTGTTCCGCACCGCCGATCCGGCCATGCTGGAGAAGATGAAGCCTGGTGACGACATCGAATTCGTCGCCGACCGGGTGAAGGGCAAACTGACCGTGACCGAACTGAAGTAACATCCGAAAAGCAGATGGCCGGGAATCAAGGCTTCCCGCCATCTGCAGCTGTTGTGTCGCCAAGACCGCTCCCGGATTGGGCGGCCGTTTGTTTAGGCGCTTGCCGCAGGTGGCAAGGACGGCGTGCAGCTTTGCGTGCGCATTTTCCGCGAGGAACTTGAAAACATGATGGCGCAAGTCGGGGCAGAACGCCCGGCAGACTTGCCGCTGGCGCTGGTCAGGACCTGAACAGTCAGGTTATGGATTTCCAGGCAATCGGGTTCGAAGGGAAAATTGTATGAAGATCGCTATATTGGGTGCCGGGGCACTGGGGTCGGTGATTGGCGGGTTGATGGCCGAGCAGGGCATTGATGTGTGCCTGCTTGATGTGAACCAGGCCCATATTGATGCGATCAACAGATCGGGTCTGCAGCTCGACACGCCGGAAGGAGCCCGGCGGATCGCGATCCCGGCCATGCGGCCGGAGCAATGTCCAGGCGATATCGATCTGATCATCCTGCTGACCAAAATCTTTCACACCGATGCGGCACTTGGCGCCGTGCAGCCGGTCATAGACGCGGGCGCGCGGGTGCTCACCATCCAGAACGGGCTGGGCAATGCCGAGCGGGTGGCGCGGCGGGTTCCCGAGGCGCAGATCCTGATGGGATCAACGATGATCCCGGGCGGCTATCTCGGGCCGGGCCATGTCTCGTCGGCGGCGCAAAGCTGGACCGTGTTCAAGCCGATGCTGGACTCGCAGGACGCTGAGGCCAAAGCCATCGCAAAAGTGCTGGCACCGGTGGGGTTCAAGTATTCGGCCGATGCCGAGGCGCAGATCTGGCAGAAGGCGGCGTTCAACTGCGCCATGAACGCGACCTGTGGACTGATTGGCGCGCGGGTTGCTGCGATATCAGCCGACCCTCAGGGGAAGGGGCTGGTGCGGGCGATCGCGGATGAGGTCATTGCCGTGGCGCAGGCCAAGGGACTGGCTGTCGAGCGGGACGCGGTCTATCAGCATCTGGATGTCGCCTTGGCCGAGCACACCGCGCACAAGCCATCGATGCTGCAGGATCTGGAAGCGGGCCGCGAAACGGAAATCGAGGCACTGTGCGGCGAGGTTGCCCGGCAGGCGGCTGCGCTGAAGCTGGCTGCGCCGCTGAACACGGCACTGGCTACGTTGATCGGCATGAAATCGCGCGCCGCTTCTGCCTGACATAAAATATATTCTTTCAAAGCCTTATGCGCTGTGCGTCTCCTCGATGCGCGGGTGTTATGGCGTGTGACTACGGCAACGCGTCGGCCCCCATCCACGCGAAGATCCGAGGCCATGCGTGGTTGGCCCAGAATGGATGTTTACAAAAATAATATAGTATGATTTTTTAGAAATCGGGCAGGAGCCCTGATTTTGGGAGGAAAATATGATTTCGAAGAAAGCTCTAGTTGGGGCGGGTCTACTCGCGTCCATGCTTATGATGTCGTCGAGCGCTCTGGCGCAGACCGTCGGTTTTTCGCAGATCGGATCGGAGTCCGGTTGGCGGGCGGCCGAGACCACGCTGACGCTGCAGCAGGCCGAGGAGCGCGGCATCGATCTGAAGTTCGCCGATGCGCAGCAGAAGCAGGAAAACCAGATCAAGGCGCTGCGGTCGTTCATCGCCCAGGGCGTTGATGCCATCCTGATCGCACCGGTGGTCGCAACCGGCTGGGATTCGGTGCTGGAGGAAGCCAAGGAAGCCGAAATTCCGGTGATCCTGCTCGACCGCATGGTGGATTCATCCGATGATCTCTATCTGACCGCCGTCGGGTCCGATCTTGTGCATGAGGGCAGCGTTGCCGGCCAGTGGCTGGTGGATGCGCTCGGCGGCAAGGATTGCAACGTGGTCGAGCTGCAGGGCACCACGGGCTCATCGCCGGCAATCGACCGCAAGAACGGCTTCGAGCAGGCGATCGAGGGACATGCAAATGTCAAGCTGATCCGCAGCCAGACCGGTGACTTCACCCGCACCAAGGGCAAGGAAGTGATGGAAAGCTTCCTCAAGGCCGAGGACGGCGGCAAGAACATCTGTGCGCTCTACGCCCATAATGACGACATGGCCGTCGGTGCGATCCAGGCGATCAAGGAAGCCGGACTGAAGCCGGGTGAAGACATCCTGGTTGTCTCGATCGATGCCGTTCCGGATATCTTCCAGGCGATGGCAGCGGGCGAAGCCAACGCAACGGTGGAACTGACGCCGAACATGGCCGGCCCGGCCTTTGATGCCCTGGCCGCCTACATGAAGGACGGCACCATGCCGCCGAAATTCATCCAGACAGAGTCCAAGCTCTACACCCAGGCCGACGATCCGCAGGCCGTGTACGAGCAGAAGAAAGATCTCGGCTACTGAGATCGATCAGTCAAAGGTGGCCGGGGACCGTCTCCGGCCGCCTTTTTGGCTTTGGACCTGCCGTGGCATAGTCTGCACACGGGGATGAGACATTATTCAAATCGGGAGGCCCGGATGCCGCAAAGCGATGTCAGCCAGCCGCTTCTTCGTGCGCGGGGTGTGCGCAAGATCTTTCCGGGCACCATTGCCCTCGACGGGGTCGATTTTTCGCTTGAGGCCGGTGAAGTGCATGCGCTTCTCGGGGAGAACGGGGCGGGAAAATCAACGCTGATCAAATGTCTGACCGGCGCCTACCGGCGCGATGGCGGGGATATTCTGCTTGAGGGCGCGAGCATCGATCCGAAGGGAACGCTCGACGCGCAAGCC
>Ga0208684_1000870_pt1 | contig 18466 bp, 15 predicted proteins | sample MalvireepMed_b05_FD_184245 | JGI IMG/M metagenome (GOLD analysis project Ga0208684, IMG submission 184245) | Marine viral communities from the Global Malaspina Expedition - Malaspina viral metaG DeepMed_b05 (SPAdes) (version 2) | ecosystem: Environmental > Aquatic > Marine > Oceanic | place... | reverse complement strand
TTAAATTTGTCTAACTGTACCCGGCGAAGTTTTCTACTTGTCTGCGAGCGGTAGTTAACAAGCGGACCAGAAAGCAAACGAGTTAATTGCTTAAAAAGGGCCGATTGATTGTTTTTTGGGTTTTTATTATTTTTTGCCATCTGTCTTATCCTTTGTATAGCCAACCAAATTCTTGGATCATATCTCTTGCCTGCTGCTCTGCACCTTTCACATCCATATCACTTCGATAGCCTTCTTGTCCTTTAATCTGATTATTGATTTTTGTTGATGTCACAAACATGGAGTTAGCAAATGCATTTCTGTATTCTTGATCTAGTTTTCCTGCCTCAAAAGCTGTATCTCGTACCCAACACCCAATTGCTAAAGCCATAGTTAGATCATCATTGTAGCTTCTCATAGCCTCGGGACGACCATGGTGCCAAATAAAGGTCTTTAACTCGCTAACCATTCTAGAAGAATACACAGTAATTAGTTTATTTCTAATGAATTCTTCCATTTTTGCAATAATCAAAGGACGTGTTTTTGATGTGGTGGAAAAGCCAGCAACTGCATTAGACATATTTTCCCCCTGGAGTTGTTCAATATATTCATGAGTTGACTTAATGGAGAAGTAAATATTATTATAACCCAACTCTTGCAGTTTTGTTAATACTGCAAATCCAACGGAATTATTTTCAACGACAATCATACCATTATTAAATTCACGTCCGATACTATTAAGCATATCTGCATATACATCAAGAGTAGGCTTGCCTTGATATTCTGCGACAATCTCCATAGTCTCTAGTTTTATAACATGAAGTGTTGAGCTATCCTTTCCATCGCCACGGGAAACATCAGCGGTGAGAAGATAGTTGTATCCATCTATCGCCTTTTCCCAAATCCAAAAATTACGGTCAAAGCCTGTTCGGTATTGTGGCTCTTTAATCTGCGTACTCATCCAGTCCAAATCGTCTGGGTGGATGACCGTTTCACCAGACATATTAAAATTACACTCTAGTTCTTGTGCTATTTGTCTGCGAGACATATTATTAGTTTCTTTTTCATACCACTCTGCGTCTCTATCGGGATGTACATCCCAACGTAACACAGTGGGATAGAAATCATTTTGTCCCTGAGCAGAGTCGGCGTATATTTGATGAAACCAATTTCCAACACCATTTGGAGTTGAAAGGGCGATGCATCGACCACCTGTAGACAGTGTAGGGTATAGCCCTGTCCATAGTTCGTCTAACCCCTCTACGTGTGCTGCCTCGTCAATAACCAATAATGATAGAGATTCAGAACGACCAGCATCAGAAGATGTGGACGAGGCTTTTATTTCTGATCCATTTGACAACACAAATGAAGCTCGATTATCAATTGTAATATTTGCTATCTGCATCCACGGTGGTAGATTCTTAATTATATGCTTTACTTTTTTTACTAGATTACCTGCGGTCTGGAACTTGGTTGCAATAACAAGAATATTTTTATTGCGATGGAAAAGCATCATCCACGCAATATACGCAGCAGTTGTTGTGGAAATGCCTAGCTGTCTTGCCTTTAGTATGACATTAAACCGATGATCGTTAAAGTCTCTTAATAATTCTTTCTGAAAATCGTAAAGTTTAAACGGGATCAGCCCCTCTAACGGGTGGGCAATTCTTGCATAACTGTTAATAAAATAAACCGGATCTTTGCCGCTTTTTAAGATCTCTTTTAAAATTTCATTTTTTGTAAGTTCAAACGACATCTAATCATTGTTTTATTTATTTTTGCCCAAGGCAAGAAAATCACGAATGGATTTATCTAATCTATCCTCGGAAGGCTCAGCGACTGGCAGCACGCCATCGAGATTTCCGATTTTATAATGTCGCTTGCCCGTAACAAATACGCGAACTTTTGAAGTGTTCTGGACTAATACGTCCACTTCAGTTTCCGGGGTTAGCGAGAGAGAGTCTCCGGTAACTTTCTTATACTCTTTTTTGAGAAAATTGGCGACATTCTGGATCATATCGTCAACGTCTGCTTCGATATCTCCTGCATAAACATCTTTTAGCTTGATATCGCTTTGATAGCTAATGCATAAAAGGTTGCCGTGAAATGTTACGCCGAAGCCGTCAATAACACGGGAATCAGTAATAGGATCACCTTCTTCTCTTTTTAATCCAATCTTTCTTGCCTCACCATCAAGAGAATATTTTTCATCATGGCCGCCATCATACGCACTTGCGGCAGCTTGTGAAATTCCCCTTACGATGTCTAAAACTGTTGCCATTTATTTTTTTTCTCCTTGTTTGGGACGCCATCCGGCTGCCCAACGTTCTTCTCTTCCATCAACCCATGTAATATAACATTTGTAACAACAATCGTGCTTGATCATATGAATGTCATCTTTACTATCAAAAGAATAAATATGACAAATTGGACAAACTCTATTACTGTCTTTATTAAGTAGTTTTTTTGATATCAAAACTCCCTGAACTTCTATTTTTTCAGTCTTTTTAGATAAATCTCTAATTTTTTCATTTAATAGTTTAACCTGCTCTAAGTATTCTCGCTCTTTTTCTGGATTCCAGTCTTTTGTGGGGTGTTGTATCGTCTCGATGCCATATTTGTCAGCGATTGCTTTTTCAACTTTTATAACATAATCTGGATCTTGTTTGGGTTTTGTCACTGTACAATATTTGTTGCGGCATAAAAAACTCCAAGGGAAAGTCCAATACCGGCAACGGCTCCACCCGCGAACCACCAATGATTATTTTTATTTGGTTGCTTAAGCGACATGTCTCTATAGGTATTAATTTCATCATTCTTGATATCCATCAAAAGCGTATGTTTTTCGTTCAAAGAGTCATAACTTATTTGAAGCACCGATAATTGCAATTGCATTTCGGAACGCGCTTTCGCTACTTCATATTCTACCAACAAATCACATTCAGTTAAAGAATACTGATGTGCTGTAATTAGCGTTGCCGTAGCTGGTGGATTGAACAGGGTGCCAGTGAAGGGTGCTGTCTCGCCTTGTTCCAGGTGTGTAAACATCGGCTCTTCTTCTGTATCTTGTGCGTAGGCAGGAGTGCATAAAAATAAAGCAAAGCTTAACGTTTGTGCAATCTTATTCCACATATTTAAATCCAAACTCCTCTCTAATCACTTTATTAACAAATTCTGGATCTTGATCAAACATCGTTATTAGTTCTAAATATCTTGCTCTTTTTTCGACAGTTAAACGATCTAAAGATCTTTCATAGTGTTGTTCCAATTTTGTTAGTGCCTCGTTGCGCTTCTGAATTGCTTCGTTTCTTTTTTCTATTTCGGCATTGTGGGTGTTGTCCAGCACTTCAACTTCCTTTTTATAGCTCTCGATAGTTGTATCGAGCACTTTGGCATATGCACCAACGTTCTTTCTCGCAACAACCCAAATAATAAGAGTCCATGCAGCAACCGCAGCGATCTTCCAATGGTGTTTACACCAAAGCCACCCCTTTTTCATATATAATTTTATAGCTAGCCAAGTCATTTATTCTCCATATTTATACGCCTTCATAACATCAACTGCCCCTTGGGTGCCGATATAAACCATGGCAATCATACCCCATGTTTCCGAAGCCAAATCTGACCAAAGCATAAGTCCTGTTGCTGTCAAAAATGTAAGCAACTTGCGGGAAACTAATTTTTGTAATACTTTATCTAATAAACCATTTTGCATTATCTTGTATCTCCTGTTATATAAATAGTCAAAAAAATTATTGACTTACATGTGCATAACCATTTTTCTTTTCAATGTTTACGATATAGTCAACACAATCTTTTAGTGAATCTAAATGAGATATCAAAATCACTGTCTTAAAATACACCTTGACCATATCTAATATTCTAACAAATCCTTCTAGGTTTTCTGCATCAAGAGCCGTTCCTGGCTCGTCAAGGATGAATATATTTGATTTGGGTAAATTACTAACGTGCAGTAATGCAAGTCTGATTGCCATCGAAGCGATTGTTTTTTCTGCCCCGGAGCCCATTTCAATAGGTCGAGGTTCGTGCTTTGGGTGTTTAATATAAACATTTAAACGCCTACCATCATTCTCAAAAAAGACTTCAAAATTTACAATATTTGCCAACACCTTCGCAATCTCTTCATTAATTGCTGGCAACTTCTTCTTAATAATATCATAGGAGATGCCGCTGGTGTGCATGCATCTCATAAATAAATCATAAGCGGAGTAGTCTTCGCGCAACTCGGATAACTCGCTCTTTTGTTCAATTAAGCTCTGTAATTTTTGCTCGCAGGATCCGTGGGAAACATATAGGTCATTTAATTCTTGCTGGCACTCGTCGCACCTTTCCTCTATATCTTCAAGACATGCGCCATATTTCTTTTTCTTTATAAGAAGCTGCCCCAGGTTTTCAATCGCTTCTTTGTTTTCTTCATATGTTGCAATTTGCTTCTCAGTGTTTTCAATTTCGTGCCTAAAGACTTCTAACTTTGATAAATTATTTTGTATCTCCAAATTAGAAACCGAGATATCATGTTGCACCTCTTTTTGTTTTTCTACCAATAAATCATATTTGCTCAAATAATCATTTAGTTTATCAACATCAAGGTTATGAATGTCTTCTAAAAGTTGTACACTTTGTTTACGAATATCACCAACTTCTGTTATCATATTTGGCAATGCATCTTTTGCTTTATGGGCATCGCAAATAAATTTACAAGTTGGGAACGACTCGCCGCAGGGCACTTCTTGAAGAAGACTCACTTTCTTTCGGTATGCATTGACATCCTTATTTTTATTCTTTAAAAAATGTAAAAGATCGTCATATTCTTCATTCTTAATTTCGACGTTCTTTTTCTTGTTTCGTAAATTTTCAATATCGTATTCTTGTAGAAAATTATTTAATTTTTCAGCCAACTCGTTGTTGTTATTATTGTTCTCTGTAAGCTGTTTATTCTGCTGTAAAAGGATCCGAACATCATTCTTCTTTGCTTTTAGTGCATTTATCGTTTGCTCAATAGCAATAATCTCCAGTGGGATCGATGTGATTTTATTTTCTATTTCGCTCAATAAGGATTTGGTATCTAATATTTGCTGTTGATATTCTTCACATTTTTGGCTGTGTTCCTCAATACTAACTTCGCTCTGGTGTATTTGTTCTTTCGCTTTGTCAATATCTTCCTCATACTCTCTGCCTTCAAGTCGCTTGAGCGCTCCTCTTAAGTCCGAAGCATCTTCTTTTGCCATCTTGAATTTCTTATCGAATATTTCCAGATCAAGAAATTTAGCAAGAATTTCTTTGCGACGGGTTGAACCTTCTTTGATAAATGTTAGGCTATCTAATTGAGATGCCATAGAGGTAAGCAGGAAATCATCCAGCGTTCCAAGCATCTTACGAATGTTTTTATCCGTGTCATTACGAGTCAATCCATTGTGGCTCACAACCTGGGTCGTAACAGAATCGACTTCGTTAAATTCAACAGTTGTCTTTGCTTCTAATGTCTCTTCACCTTTTAGTTTCTTAACATACTTTTCACTTTCGCGTTCAATTACAAATTGTTTGTCGCCAATAGAAATTCCGACTCTACCAACGCCTCTCTCCTTGTTCTGGTTAATAACGTTAAGGTTCTTCCGCTCATTTTTCGAAGTGGAGTTAAACAGCGTATAAAGGGCAGCATCCACTATGCTCGACTTACCTGAGTAGTTTTTTCCGAAGATTCCTACAATCCCAGACAAGTTGGCGAAGTCTATGGAGTTGCCGTCGCCATAGTTAAACAAATTATCCCACTCGAAAGAGTCAAGTTTCCAGTGAATATTACGAGCAACTTCTTCGGTTTCTTCTACTGCTCTATTATATTTTGCATTGAGCGCCAGGACTCTATCTAAAACATCATCTTCAACTTCATATTCTTTCAAAAATTCTTTTATTAGCCTTTTCTGAACTGTGAGATCACGAAGATTTTCTTTTATAAAGTCATCGTTTGTAAGTCCAGCGGCGGATCTGTTGCCCAGAGCACGATTTAAAAATGTAATACTTTCCGGCTTGAATCGATGTTTCGCAATATCAACTGCTCTCTTCATCTTGTCGAGCGAAAGATTATTATTGGATACCAAGCGAATGCGAGCGCCTTGTGGGACATCAACACCCTTCGGCATTCTACCCTTTGCGGTTAACTCAATTGTGGTGAATGGCTTGGGGTTTTGTAATTCAACATGGCGCACAGTAAAGGAGTTTTTATTTTCTATTTCCCAAAGTAAGAATCCTTTATCATTGGTTTCGCCGTGGTTCTGCTGAATAGTGGAGCCACAATAGCGCACTCGTCCTTCAAAATCAAGCGCTTGGCATTTGTGAATATCTCCAAGCATCGCAAAATTGAACTTCTTAAAAATACCTAGTTCATGCTCTCCGTGTTCCATAACCCATCCGATATCAGTCTTACAATTGCTAATAGCGCCGTGGTAGAGGGCTATATTAATTTTATCTGGATTGGTCGGATCGATCCAATTGTCTTCATCGAATACAGAAAGAATGTTAAAACACAGATCGTCATTGACATGGAATTCGCCAGAGTTCTTAAAGAAGTGAATATCTGGATGTTCTAATGCTTGAATAATTGGCGTAATCGCATCCTGACGGCTGCTGTTTTTTAGGTTGCCATCGTGATTACCCGGAACCATTATCAGCGGAGCGATATCAGCCAGATTCTTTATAAAGCTTGTGGCGAGTTCAAAATACTCTGGCGATAACTGCGTCTTTGTGTGAGCCAAGTCCCCGCAGTGAACAATATAATCTGGCTTCTCTTCTCGAAGAGTGTCATATAATTCCTCGAATATAATCTTATATTCGTAATGATACTTCAGATTTTTGATATGCGTATCCGCAATGTGTGCAATTTTAATCATATGATCCTATTAAATGCTAGCTATAGCGTTCTCTAACAGATAATCTGTTTCCTGAACGAGCACTGCATTTTCTTTTCTTTTTAGAAACTCTTCTCTTCCCATTTCGGATACGTCTTCGTATCCGTTAATATCTATTTTATACACTTCTAAACCATAAGTCAAGAAAAGTTTTATAATTCTTTCCTCTTTCTTGTCGGCATCTGGATCCAAGGCGAGAAAAACTGGTGTGTCGTTTTGCACAATTTTCATAAACAACTTGGAGTTTGGACGTAGTGTGGAACCGAGCAAAGGCACTGCGTTTGGTCCCGCGATAATTGCATCGAATATGCCCTCGGTTATAACTAAATCAGTATCCCATTCAAGATAAAGCTCGTTGAACACCACGTCCTTTGAAACAGGAGGGTTAAGATATTTGCGAGGGTCAGAAGAAAAACTTCTTGCCACAAAATAGTTCAGATCTCCTCCCTCATTAAACGAAGGAACAATGATACGATTGGTATATCTGCCATCCATACAATATCCCATCTTCCAGTACAATATGTCTTTATCTAATATATCACGTTTTTTAAGATAATTCAAGGCAGGAGTTGCAGATAATGAGGGTTTATTGTTTAAGGAAATAAAGCCACTTGGTAACCCAAGATAATCAGAAGCCTTTAAATCTCTTCTTTCTTCGGCAAATAAATCATCAAACTCATTGATATTAATGCGATTTGTTAGTTTATCCCACTCTTGAAGCTGGTTGAAGTCTCCGAACCGCCTTACGAGGCGACGAATATCTCTGCCGAGTGTTTCACAAATCCAGCACTTATATACGTTTTTGTCGATATTAACAGATAATTTCTTTTTATAGTGCTTGCAATACGGGCATGCGAATAAATACTCGTCATTTGACCTATAGCTATCGCCAAGAATGGCGGATATGATCTTAAATCTCTTCTGCACAAATATATTATAACCGATACAAAACTATCTGTCAAGTAATAAAGGACCAGCAAGAGCAACAACAAGAGCATCTGCCCTATCGTCTGTTCCGGGTTGTGGATTTCCTTGTCTTGTTAAATTATATTGAAATTGTTCTCCAAACCTTTCCGATATGCTTTCAATAATTGCTTTTTTCTTTTCTTTGCTTGCAACTTTTCTAGGAACCTTAATTCCAAGGATGGAACGAGCAGAGTTTGGATTGACAAGTGAAGCTTCCATTTCAAATATTTGACTTAAAGCGTAACAACACATACCATTAAATCGTTGAAGCGTTGCCATTGTAAATGCAGTCGTCTTCCCGCCACGAAACATTAGCGCAGCCTGTTCAACATACACATCATAAACAACATGATATGTGTCGATCTCACGCATGCGCCTTTCAAATTGTGCAGCACGCTCCTCCAAAGACTGGCTTGATTTAAACTTTAGCACATCACTTATTATGACATTTTCGTTGTCTAATAGTGCAATGCCGATTTTGGAGGAACTTATGTCAAGTCCCAATGTTTTCATTATATATCTAATTTTAATTTAAATGTGAATTCTCTATCTTCAGTTTTCTTAACTGGTGTTGCTATTTTAGCAATACCGATTAAGTTCTTTTTATCATCATAGATTCCTATAGAGGATATATACGTTATTTTTTTAAAGCTTCCTGTAGGGTCGGGATATGACGAAGATGCAATATTTCTAATTCCTATATTACTAGCTTCCACATATCCCATGCTACTTGTAGATGGAGTGGGGCTATGAAGAGGCAAGCCACCGTCTGATCCTGATGCCTTAAAGGTTGGATTATTTGAGTGGTTAAACTCTCCCTTTTGAGCGTGTGCAAACATTGTAAGTGTTTGAACATTGGTCGTGCCCTTAAAGTTTAAACCAAAGCTAGAGGAATATATATTTCCTGTGCCGCCTGCAATTCCATCGTTTGCTCCTGCTCCAAAATAAATCCATTTTGGCGCAACTGCGCTGGCTCCTCCTGTATATTTTTCACCAGCAAAATTGGCGTAAGCCCCAGCAGACAAATTCCAACTTCCTGTCAATATTATAAAGCCTTCATCGTAAAGAACAACGCCTGCTACCGAGCCAGATTCTTCACTATCTGATGGTCCTACCTGAATCAGTTCGCCATTCCGATTTGGGTCTGTTAGCTGCCCGATCAAAGTTCCACTAACATAAAATCGAAGATCAACGGTGCCTTTTTTGATTTGTGAACCAAAAATAATTGACGGTATACTTATAAGATTAACATCTTGCTTTCCTTTATCTCCTAGCGGTCCATCAAAAGCATAATGATTGCTCATTGCCTGATAATAATCTAAAGTATTTACTAGCGCAGTTAAGTGATTAGCAGATCCAGTTCTAGAAGTCGCAGTGGATGCAAAAAACTCACGGACAATACTGGATGACATTGGATACGAACTTGTGATCTTATCACTATAAGCAAAGCTAGAATTAAAATTGGAGGTCGTTACCGTTTTAAAAGAACTAAGTGAGCTATTTTTAGTAATATATGGATATATTTTATTGCCAGTGGTTCGATCAACATTTAGCTCATATAAACTAACATGTCCGGTAGGGATATCCCCGGCGTTGGAGGCAGAAGCGCCAACGATGAGCCCTCTGTCGTTTAAGTATATTCTACTATCATAAACGACAAAATCACACTCTGGATGCAACTCTAGAGTATTATAGAATATATCATTGTTTTTAAATTTTTTATAAGCCATTATAGTAAATAGCTTTTAGACTAATAATCTAGTCGAACGCGCAAGGTTAATTCTGTATTTGGGTCTTTCTTAAGCGGCTCGCTTAGTTTTGCAACGGCAAGTAATTCATTATCAGAAGAATAAAGCCCAACGGTTGTAATATAAGTCACGGGATTATCAGAAGTAGTGCTCTTGACTCTAATTTGGCTGCTGCTCAAATAAGTCGGATTTGCGCTATAATTAAACTCATTATGATTTGCGCGGCAGAAGTATATTGTTGAATTTAGTTCCACCGTATTGTTGAAAGAGATATTTTGAATTCTGTTTCGGATTGAATCAGAAATGAACTCTACAGTGCCACCGGAGCCAGTCAAAAGGGTTGTCCAAGAAGCTGAGTGTACTCCTGCGCCCATGGCAGTGGCAAGTGTGTTGTTAGGAACACCAGTGGCTAACAGACCATTGGTGGGACCATTGCCATGGGCATTGGTCCAGACCGATCCAGTAATTACTGCAATCCCGGCTTGATAAAATAATAGCCCCCAACCAGATCGGGCATTGGGCGTTGCGGAAGCTGAATATAATATGCCATATTCACCGGCAGGAGAATTGACATAATAGCTGCTGGTTGCAGCATAATCTCCAAGAGTTAGGATATTGCCTCCGGGGGTGATTGTGTAGACGCCGGATGATCCAAATGCTGATGGAAGTCCGCCAGTAATAAACGAAATCTGAAAGCTGCCTTTTTTAAGCTCATCCTTGCCAAGAAGACGAGCAAAATTTATAAAAAACACTTCTCTCAGCTTGGTGCCGCCAGATGCTAAATCGCCATCTTGATCAAACTCCTGGACCTCACCAAGCGAATTATAGCCCATGAGAACTTGAGCCATTTGAGTATAAATATTAGTCTTTTTGGCTTGCTGGGGCACGGGGGTGGAGGCTGATAGTGTGGAGCCTGTAGAGAAACCAAGTGTAATATCATATATGTGATTTGCAGAAGAACTTAAATAAGGATAATCATAAACAGACTCGAACATTCCATGCGAATACTTTTTAATATTGAGATCGGTGTATGTTCCAGAACTAATAGTGCCAGTTAGCGGAATTGCTTCGTGAAGAATTGTTCTTGTATTTACAATGTCGTTTGCGGTTAATGTTTTAAAAGTGGTTGCCATGTTTAAGTCCTATTATACTTTCTTCACAATTCTAATTGGGAGGTCAACTCGGTATCCAGTAGTTGCGCCAGTAATTCGAACGGTGGTGTCGATTTGTTTTACCTCTATGCCACGTACAGAGCCGCTGGAGCCAAGCTGTGTGAATAAGTATGTGCTTGAGGCTAAATCTGTTGATGGTCCAACTAAAAATCGCAAAGTTGTTCCTCTAGGTCCAGACATAACCTCTGCGCTCATACCTGTCCCGGCTGGTCCAAAATATTCTGTATTTGTTGAGGTTGAAAAATAATAAGATGCAATATTGTCATCATCAATAAAAGATGGTGTCGCTGCATTTCCAACATTATCAGAAGGATACCCCAAGCGATTATCCATTTCAAGAATATATTGTGTTTCAACAAGATCTGCGTCTAAAGTAACCACATCTCCACTGCCTATGGCATCGCTTTCAATGCCCTGATCCAAGCGTATTGGTCGGCCTTGATTATATATTAGATTGTGCCCAGCAATAAAAGCGGCTGCGAGACCATTAGTAAGTTGGGTGTCATTATAAGTATTTTCGTCCGCTAGAACAGTCAGCATATTAGTGCTTGCATTGTCCGAAAGTCCTGCGGTTGTATTCCGCCTAATAACTGGAAGATACAAAAGATTTGTTCTTGAGATTGAAAGAAGTTTTGATTTCAGAAGAGAAGTATTGTTTGTAAATGCTTCAAGAACTGGTGTTTGCAAAATCTCAATATCATAATATGCAGAGCCACTTGCATGATTCTTATCATATAGCTTATAGTTGATTTCGTCATCGCCAAAGGCAAATTTTGTAATGCTAAATGAGCCATCGCCCTTTGCAAGTCTCATTCTTCCTGTGTCTGTTAACACTGCGTCGAGTATAATATCACCCGAGTTGTCAAGAAACGCCATTTATATATTCTCCGTATAGTTGTAATTAGTATTTGATTAGATTAAAATGCCAAAATTTTAGCTATTAAGATTTCCTGTTTTAAGTTGGTTGAGTAGTCTTATTATATTGAACTTTGCACGTAAGATTTAAATCGAATTTTTTTCCTGAATTTTTTGATGTAACTCTTATTTTGAATTTTTTTGGATTTGTAGTCGATGTCCATACTGTTTCACCCGCTTTACCTAATACAACTTGGTTTGCGTTATAGGCAGAAGTTGTTCCTCCTGTTTGAGCGAATGTCTCACTCTCGTTTACAAACGATTGAACTAAGTTTGGATTAATCTTAAGATATCTCCCAAAGCTCCTTAAAGTGCTTACATTGTTGTTGTTCTCAATAGGATCTTCAAAGGTATATATGCTTGTGTGAAAAAATATCATACCATCAAATTCTCGTATTTCAACCTGATACACATCGGTTGGATTAGAGCGATTATTGTGTACATCCACTCCTCTAAACATATAATAGTATTTTTGATTGGGTAATATGTTATCAACATATGAAACTGCCGTGGCTGTTGTCGATTCCTCAATTGTAAGGAGGTGCCCAATAAAATCCGTGTATGCAGTGGGTGGTCTATCCATTCTATAAATTTCAAAACGCTTAACCGGATCATCGGACTTAAAATTAATAGGGTCATCTGGAAATAACTGGCGTGCCATTCGGAAGTTCGTGGCAAAAGTTGCATCTTGATCGTTTATGATAATTGGTTGTATGTCATAATCACCAACATTTGAGCTTAGGTTTATTAAGAATTTGTTTGACACACCCTTATATGGGATAAGGCTCACGTTTGGCCAAACAGGTGCTGCATCAAGAATTTTTGTATTTTGTGCGTATATTGGTAATCTAGCAATTTTAAGAGAGGGTCCATAGTTGACTCCAAACTGCACCGCTTTGCGATTCCCTGTCATATATTGAGTTAGATCAGTATAGCTAACGTAATTATATTGAGTGCCCACAATTAATTGATGAGCATATATTTCATACCTATATACATCATCATAAGTAACTTGTGTATCAATATAGCGGAGTATATCAAGCTCACTTGTATTTGGGATAAATATTCGTTGAAGTTCTGCCTGGGTCGAGCTTTTAACAATTTCATATATAATAGTTTCATTATATGCCTCTTTGCCTTCAAGCATTTCTTCAAATGTTCTGAAGCGTTCATCAATAATTTGTTGCATTTTTCCAGATAAAATAATTGCCTGCAAAGCATCTCTAAAGGCGTTACATTCATTGGGCGTGGTAGCTTGGGCTTGGGGGATACCAAGAAAAATTGACTCGGCATCGAGCGTAGGGGAAAACTGATATGTTGTACTGGGATCAAAATATGCGTCTATCCAAGGCTCCAAATCTATTAAAAAGATGTCTTCTGTGTTTATTTCTGTATTAAACTCAGAAGTTGTTGTCTCTACCAGCGCAGTTCTGTCAGATTGTTCATGTGTAACAACTATTTTTTCGGCTGATACCGCAAATGGAAGCTTGGTAGACCAAGCATGCGGAGGTATTACATTTGCAGGCATTTCTATCCATTCTCGTGTTTCAGACATAGCATATTTTAAAATATTATCCGTCATACCCGATAGTTCTGCGGCGTTAAGAAAGTCTCCCGTTTTTTCTGTTTTTAATTCCAAAGTATTATTCATTGGGTGAACATCATCATGATCGCTGCCTTTTTTCAATGAGTTGATTTGTGAGCTTGGAAAGGCTATATATTTATAATGATTGACATTATTTATCCACCCGGTGCGAACTTGAGGATCCTGTAGTAGTGAGTCAACATTTTTAATATACTGAGAGCCAATTCCCAAATCTGCAAGTTCAGCTTGTATCGGATTGTCGTCTTTGGTCATTATTGAATATAAATTTGGCAACCCTGCCACCTGGAAATTCGCATGACTTTTTTCCTCGTAAAGCTTCGAATAAAAGTTATATTTAGCCTCAATATTTGCGTAAGCTGGGTTGTGGACATTGTTTACATATAGTTCTAATTCTTTTGTGGAAAAAGGTGCGGTAATGTTGGTATAATGATCGGTAAATGTTTGTGTTGTGTCAATAAGAGGGCTTGGTCTATAAAACGTGTAGGGTAAGCCTGTCCAATACGTACCACCATCGATGAATGTGGTCCACAAAGCTTCAAGAACCGAGACCCCCCCCACCTCCACCGAGCCTCCCGAATTGTCAACAAACAAATCACTCTTCGCCTGTACCTGGGAAGTGTACGTTTTAAATAAGTCTGTCGTTCCTTGTGTTTCACTTGTGTGTATAACACTTATGCTAATCGGGGATTCGCCCCATGCGGAATCTAAAGCGGTATCTCCGCTAGAAACATTTTCATTCAAGCTACCATTGAGATAAACTAATTGCCCAGCGTCGTTTAATACAAAAAATTTCTTTGCCTCTACTCGCAAAGGATCGGCAAGATTGGTACCAGGGACGCCAACTTGAGGGCGGACGGCCTTTATGCGTCCACTTCCAAATGCAGGATTTGTGCCCTGCCAACCCGACCAAGATGCGTTTCCTGCGGCAATCCCATTTATGTCTCGTGTTATGTCTATGCTTTGCGCGGTGGCACTTCGCTCCACAGCTTTTACAATTTTTCCAAGAGAAACATGCTCTACAACTTTTGCCGGTCTTACTGCTGGGGAAGTAGCAGGTGCCGGATCGGTGGTAGTGGTAGTAGTTTCGGTTGTAGTTTCAACGACTTCTTCTGTAACAAAACATTTCTTAATTGCCATAATATGTTATCCTCCTTTTAAATCTCATGATTATGAGGTCCATATCCATACGCATCTGTATATTCCTCAATTACAGAATTGGTTATTTGGTGCCAATGTGAATCTGGTCCGCCAACAGATGTGGAGCCATTTCCATAGGCATCAATGGTATATGTGTGAGTATGATTGTATACTGCCGAAATAGATCCGGGTCTGACATTTGAAGTGGTGCCGGTTGCGCCTGTGCTAATGGTGGGGCTTACTAGAAAATACGAGTTGAGCACTTCTACATCCGATCTTCTAGTTTGGCGACAAAGATAAAAGACATTTCCCATTCCAGGTGCGACAACCAGTTGTCCAATCGGTTTTTTCTGAAAATTCGCATTTCGTATCGACATAGTGGTTACGGATGGATACATAGGTATTAGTACCGTTGAACCAAATTCTGTTAAAACATCTACCTCTACTTGTAGTTGATCAGAAGTTGTTTCGGGTGCATCTCGTAGGCTTTGCAAGAATGGAGCGAAGGCCGCTTCTGGCGGGATATTTAGCGTTGCCTCTGGTGTGGCTAACTCTTGAGGGCTTAATATATTAGCATTAAGATCTCCGGTAGCTCCTGGTGAAAAGGAAGTAAAATTAACTGCTGATACAAGTTGCTGGGTAGCTGCTGTGGCTGTTGTGATCAGGGGCACTATATTATATGTAATACCGGCGTCCCCAAATACTTCTTCTATACTCTTATACCTGTTAGATATTAAATCAAGATTGACTTCTCTTTGTGTTGCAGCTAATAGTTCAGCCTGAGAATAAATGACCAAGCCTTTGTGGGCGCTGGCTGGTGCATTTCCAACGTTGTTAATGTACGATTCATTTAGGTATCTCGCTCCAATTGTGTTTTCAAAATATTCTTTTATTCCCATTGTTTGGGGCTTGAATAAGGACTGTCTATCCGATGGCTGATTGGCGAGCGTATCTTCTACTCCTCCACCGCTATGTCCTATCTTCATTAAGTTGGTAATCTGAGATACTAGAAGTGTTAATAGTTTATCAAACAATAATACCCCATCGATGCTTCCAGTGGCAGGGCGAATAAGATTTAATATTTTAGTTCTATAATACGCTCTTTTGCTCTCTGTTGTTCCAGGCATAAGTGAGTCTAAATCAACAAATATTGAAAGAGTATTAAGATATCCGTTTACTATTGGATAAAGGGGAGTGGCAGATGGGGCAAGTATGTTTATTCCTGTTGCAGTAAATTTTCTACTTAATCTATCATATACGCCGGGTATTTCCGTTAAAGCAACATATGATTCATAGTCAGATTGGTCGTTTACAAGTGCCGTTAAACTGTTCTGAATTATTGGAACAAAACCATCGATAATCTCAATGTCGATGGAATATTGATGAAAGCCATCGGTTTTCGAAGAAGATGATTGATCAATGCCAGTAAAATATCTTAACGATGAGCCGCCACTGGGAGATTGGTTGGGTAAAAGTAAGTTAATTTCAGATATAGCGATGGAGCCAAGAGAGGTTATTATAGGAACTTCTATAGAGCCATCATCCATAACACGATCTCTGACTGGTGAACCCAGACAGTTTTGTGCCGCCTTTTTTCTAACTTGTCTTCTGCTTATTATAAATTGAGTTAGGGTAGAATTATTAACTATTGCTTGTTTTGTGCTATCAGGGAACTTAGAAATTATGTGATAATATTTAGAATTCTCGATGCAAAACTTTCCGTAGTCAAATGCGAACAAGAATCTTATACCTTTGTTTTCATCTTTTGTTAAGAACAGTTCAGAAAAATATGAGTCATTAGACATTATTGGGGCAATGATATCCTTTTGCCCTGGAAAGCTTTCTTGCGCCTGGGTTAATGAAGCAAACTCCGCTATGAGCACATCTATCTCATCTCTAATGCGAAAATCTTGAACATTAGAAATTGGCTCCCATTTCGATTGCAATTGGTGAACATGTGGACCCGCGCCGGAAGGACCGACCAATATTCCTTGTTTGTATAGCTGTTGACAGCTTTCTGGATCTAGAGGATCACTTCTCCAACAATTGCTTTGTGCGCTTTGAACAATCCCGTCAATCACTTGATGCCTGTGTCTAATATCGGGGTTGTCGGGGTGAACTGCATATGCTGTATATCCGTCGCCATTAATATCCAAATCTTCATAGGCGTGCACATGGTTTTCGTTATTAGTTGTAACACCTTGAACTTCGAACCCTCTTCTCATAGAAACGACTTGAGAATTTTCAATAACCATTTCTTGCTCAACTTTGCCTATCTTCCATTTTAGTGGTTCGGGCACAATTAGATTCAATTGGCTTGCAAGGTAATCCGTTTCTAATTGCACAAACGCAAATACATGTAAGTGCTCTATTATGGCACCTTCTGGGAGATCAAATGTAAAAGACTTAATAAGTTCCACATCACCATCACTGTTTGTATATGTAGAGGTTATTGCATTTAACGTTGTATAGGCGGAATAAAACCCCTGGGCGTTGAGTTGGGGGGTGGACATGCCTAATGTGCTGTTGATCTCTTCTCCTGGTAAGTTTACAAGCGCTTCCTCGAAAGCTTCGGTTGAGCCTTCTAAAGTTGTCATTACGCACCGAATCAAAAACATTTCTTTAAGATCTAGTGGAGTAGTTGAACCTTGTTGTTGTTGATTGAGGGCATCACCCAAAAGTGAATAGGTTCCGTTATCATTAAGCTGATCGACTAGTTTTACATTAACAGTAATTTTTGGGGTTTGTATGTCTACGGTGCCATCGTTGTTTGTATCAACCAACGCCTCTTCCAAGAAAACCTTATCGATATAGGTATCAGGAATAATTCTGCCAAATGCTTCACATCCATTAGCCATTTCTTTTATTCACTCCCACATTCGTCATCATCAGGCTTTGCCGCATAAGGATCAAGGAATTGATAATTTGGTTTTACGTCTGGACACTCGAAATCATTTCGAGCAAATCTATACTGATCTTTCTCACCATTTTTAATTTTATTACAAATGAACGATGCCTCTATTTGATCATCCATTTCAATATCAAAATAATAATCAGCAAAACTGCCATCTATATTGGGAATTGGATTTCTGTTTATTTCTTCTTCGTCATATAGAATGTCGTCGATAATCATTTCTGGTTCCACCAAAAATCTAAGTTGTTCTACTTGTTTTACAGTGCTCATACCACCACCGGGCGGGGTCACGTCACTTATTGAAAATATTTCTATTTCAAAATTATCATTTGAATATGTAACATTATCTTCCATGACCTGGACTATAAGATCGTCTTGAATGATTTCAAAGGAGGTTCCGTCATCATATACTTGTATATTATAGCTGGCGTCATCATAGCCCGCATTTGTCCCAAGTATTTGTTCTAAAATTGTTTGAGGCACGCCATCAATTTCACCACGGTTTACGGCATCAATTATATCTTGTGAGATGTTGGAAATTTCATCTTTAATATTAATCGTATATTTAACTTCTACCTCAATTTGAGGAATGTTCAATATTGCATTGGAGCCAGATAAAGTTAATGTTTCTGTTGTGCTCCCGGTTAAAATTCGTCCACTTAAGAGGGAAATGTCCCAAGCGGGCATCTTGTCACTGCCTAAATCAGACTGTGCAAGAGGAGTGGTCATAATTTGAGATTTGTCTGCTGTTTGTTGAAGCATTTGCTGAGCAAGAGCTTCATTTCCAGAGTTCTTTGCTTCAATTGCTCGCTTCAAATCGTCTTCAATACTGTGGAAATTATGGAACGGTTTTATATTAGGTGTTTGTTCCTGAATGCGTGGATTAGCATCGTTATGGCTTTCGTCAAATCCCATAAAATTTGAATCATAGACAATGCCATCATCATAAAAGGCATAATAAACAGGCTTAAGCTTACCCAAAGACAATAAATATTTGCCATATTGTGTAAGCTGAAAGTCGATTACCTCTTCTTTTTTGTTAAAAAATTCCATTATTGTATAAAGCCTATATTAATTATCGTGCACTCTCTTTTATTGTATTGCGG
>Ga0208684_1000869_pt1 | contig 18487 bp, 25 predicted proteins | sample MalvireepMed_b05_FD_184245 | JGI IMG/M metagenome (GOLD analysis project Ga0208684, IMG submission 184245) | Marine viral communities from the Global Malaspina Expedition - Malaspina viral metaG DeepMed_b05 (SPAdes) (version 2) | ecosystem: Environmental > Aquatic > Marine > Oceanic | place... | reverse complement strand
ATATATAATATGGAAGATTTTTGGGGCGTTGGTGAAGTTAAATGGAATGCTATAAAACATTTAAGACCAATAGAATTTCAGCAGTTGTATGATACTAATGTAACGAAAAGCCCAAGAATAATAGGCAATCATGTTTATCATGGCATACTACTTGAGATACATGAAGATAACCTATGTAGCAATTGTAAATGGTGTAAATATGAAAATGGATAAATTTATAGATAAAACTACCAGCGATACAGCCGGTGATGCAGTATTGCTCTTCGCTGTACTGGTATTAATATTTCAACTAATAAGGATAGTGCTATGAGTAATGAACAAAAGCAGGAAATTGTAGAAAATTTACTAAAATTTGCTGAGTTCGGTAAATCGTTTGGCGAGTCAATAATGGCATTAAATACACCAGACAGAGATTTAGATGATTTGCTCGAGATGAATAAGATAGCAAATCAATTCACTAAAGTAACAGATGGTGTAGAAGAAATCAGCAAGATTTTACTACCACTGATAGATAGATTACCCTAACTATATGTTGGTGCGCCCCTATGGTTTAGTCATGTTTTCTGTAGGGGCAAAGATTTAAATAGAGAGTCAAGGTCGCTGGACAGATTTCTGCAATGAACACCGATTTATATCGCCCAGTAGTTGTAAGAGCTATAGCCATGACTGGAATGTCTAATGAACGGAATGTCTTGGCTCTCTAAGATTTGTGCTCGATATGGTTTCGAGCCATTAATAAAAAGGAAGCGTTATGGCGGATAAACAAACACAATCCGTACCAAAGCCTACATATCTTGATAGCCTTAGTGGACTACACATGGCTCTAAATGAAAGTGGATACATTTGTTCACCTGACTTTGTTGCCAAGGTAATGACATCAATGCATACAAGACCTGTAAGTGGAGCATTTCTATATGGAATGGCTGGTACGGGTAAAAGTTACCTACCAATGGTACTTGCTAAAGTGTTAGACCGCCAGCTTTTTGTACATCAATGTACCCAAGGCACCCGTGAAGAAGATTTGCTGGTCAAGATTATGCCCTCTGAGAATACTATCTCAGGTGTTAAGATTGGCCATGGAAAGATTTTTCAGGCTGCTATTGAGTCACGCAAAAGACCAGTGATGTTGATGCTCGATGAATGGGATAAGACACGGCCCAGCGTAGATGGATTCTTTTTGGATTTTCTACAATATGGTCGCCTGTCTCTACCCGGCGTTGAGGATGGTGATATTCATGCTAATTTAAGTAATCTCACTATATTTATCACTGCCAATGATGAACGTGAATTCCATGAAGCCCTGCTTCGTAGATTTCCCATGATTCATGTTGACCCTATCGAGCCTGCTGATGTTGTAACGGCTCTTAGGATGACTCATAACGGCAATAAATACATCCCCCAGATGATTGACCTGTACACACGCAGTATTCAGGCTAAAATGCCTAAACCTGCAACTATACAGGAACTACGTCAAATGATGGATGCTATCTCTGTTTTAGATGGCAGTGCCGATTGGAACGCATTGGTTTACCAGTACATAACCAAGACGCCAGAAAATCATACGCTTTTATCTAATCAAGGTAAAGTTGATGAAATAGATATCAGAAGGATTGCTTCGGTAAATCCTGACGATTACGGTGTTGATATCGTGCCTGAAAGAAGCGATACAGACGAACCGCAAATGCCTCATCTTAGAGATTTAGCTACGTTCGATGACTCGTTTGAGCCCGTACAATATGTTCCAGAGAATGCTGTAGCTGTTCTGAAACGTGATAAAGACTATACATGGGCTGTTGATGATATCATAATGCAATCCAATATGGACAGTGCTGACCCTGAGTTGGCTGCTATGCCCGATTGGGGAGTAATCACCGAAAAATGTGCTTTTCTGACTGTTGAAATAAACGCCAGCCATGTGAACTGGATTGACAGGACTAGCTTCTTCCGTGATAATAGCGGAGAAGTTCGTATTGTTGATAAATATATCACAAGGCCGGAGCTGAACAGGATGCTGAGCGGTAAATGGCATATACACAAGAGAGATAGTAAGGAAATTATTGCCAGAAATCTCACTCGTGGAAATGAAAAGGCTGATTTACGATATCGTGAAGGCAAAGGTCTTGAGATTATCTGCTCTACCCGTGATACTTTGACAGGTTATTTCAAACTTAACAGGTATCAGAATCTTGCTAACATACAGGCTTTACAAGATGTTCCCGGTGCTGTTTTGCGCAAGATGAGTATGGGTCTATCAACTCACATAGCTGTAACAAATTTACATAGGCAAGTTACAAAGAGTGCCAATGTACTGGGTAACAGCGTTGTAAAGTCGTTTAGTGAGCATGGTGGATTTTGTCAGGGCGTATGGTTACAGTCACCTAGCGGTGAAATAGACTGCAAAACTTCGGAGATACCTTTCTTTGAAGATATGAAGCGTAATACTGGTAAATACAAAGTACACTCAATTACTAACGGGTTTATGATTACAGCTAATAATCTCCATTTCACTGTAGAGGAGATTGCTAGTAATACTCATGGAAAGATGTCGCTGTTAATCGAAGGTGTTGTTCATCCTAAGGTTATGAGCTATATTCTTAGCTGGATTGGTGTAATTCCATTGTACAAATGTTTTCAGCACGATGGTACTGTTCGTGAGAGGCTGGAAAAAGCTGGCTGGTTGATTCATCCTAACAATATTAATGTTTTGCGGAAAAACGGAATATGTGCGTATATCATTTACGATTATGTCATGTTCTGTACATTCTTGCATACGTTGGATGTTGTTGATGAACCATCGCTGTCGCTGGACATGAAAACAAAGATAAACAGGATAAAAGCTCTTGAAAAAGCGTACAAGCCCTCTCAAGACCAAGTGGCGTAATTTCACTACACCGGGCAAAAAGTTGGAGAACACTATAACAGATGCTCCTCTGCCCAAAGTGAAGTTAAGCGGTACATTTAATGGGCCGTCTGCCGGTGGTAACAGCTCTGTTAAAATCAATGTTTTACCGAAAGCGAACAACTCGGGGGGCAAACAGCTCCCCGGGTTGAGCAAGTTCCACAACAACTCCAAAAATATTACAAAAAGATTTAACAGCAATACAAAAATTAATAAAGATGGTATCAATATGCTCTACCATCCGAATCAAGAGATTGATATGATGATAGATGTAATGAAAAGAGCACAGCGACGAAAGATTGAAAACTTCTGGGACGATGTTAATATGAGCAGGATAAACAAACATCCAGCACTTCCCGGTAAGTACACATTACGTGGTGCTAGGAACAGGAGGCTGGCTGTTGAACTGGCTAGAATTATAAGTAGGTTGGCTGAAGACCATGTTGGTGCTGCCGTGGAAGGTGATGAATTTTGGGACTGCGACAGGTTGGCCATGCGTAAAATTAACAGGGATTCTATTTATAAGTGCCGTATGTCAAGAGAGAAGCACAATATAATCATTATGTTAGACAGTAGCCCATCCTGCAGTGAATACTCAAATTTTTATAGTGACATAGCCAGTCAATGTGTGCAATTTGGAGACATTGAACTGTATGATGCTCCCAATGCCAGACTTGTTCATATGTACAGTAACAAGAAAAAAGCTTTTGTCGAGTTCTTAACTGTTGAAGATATACTCAATAGCGTTCACAGGTGGAGCTTATTCAAGAACAGGACAATAATATTCTTTGGCGATTTTGACGGATTAGAGGTTGTACTTGGCGGTACAATCAATAACAAGATACATTTTTTCTGCACTGAGGATGAAAATGATATCGAGTATTATACTGAAGGCAGTAACGTTCCCTGCAATTACAGAAATTTAAAGATTATACCTAATATTAGAAGCATAAAATCATTTATGAAGGCGTGTAAAAAACTTAAATAACAACAAAAAGGAGCTTCTTATGAAAGCAAACAACATAGAGTTCTTGGTTGAGTCGAGCGATATACTTGATATGTCGCTTCCCAAACCAGAACTCAGGGAAGTAGCCTTGAAGTTATCACTTGATATGTACGCGGTGCACACCAATGTAGAATCAAGGATTGAACGGCTTAGCGTTCTGGTAGATTACTTCAAGGAAAGACCCGGCGTAATGGATGAAGATGCTAAAAAACCTGAAAATATGGCTATCAAAATGATGCTGATGGGTGACATAACAGATGTTATTCAGGATGTGTGCGAATCCGCTGAATGCGAACCGGATGATATGAGAATCAATCTCGAATTCTGCAAAGGTAGTGAACGTGCTTTGGAAATATCTATCGGATTACACAGAGACTTGACCCCCGGTATGCAAAAGGTAATATCAAGGCTGGTTCAAATTCATCTGCATCAAGCTGTCAGCCGGTTCAATGATGAGCATCCCGGTATACTTATGAGCGGTATGGGTGCTGATGAATTCAACTCATTACAGGACGATGAACCAGAGCTGGATGAAGATGTAGCAAAGGCCTTAGAGCGGATGAAGTGGGATAAGACATCAAGGGGTGAGGCATAATAACAGCGTCTAGCTGTTATGGAACAGAGAGCATAGAATTATCTGTGCTCTCTGCCCTTGTGCAAAGATTTTTATAGTAAATAAAAAAAAGGAAATAAATCAATGGGTTTATTTGATAATGCTAAATTAATAGAGGTCATAAATATAGGTGATGATGTATGTTGTGATGGGTGCAATGGCCCCTATGGCGACAATATGAAAGGTGGAGTCATAATAGGACATTCTGCATACTGTGGAGAATGTGCTGATAAATATGGCTATTATACCGACAAAGATATTGATGAAGTTATGGATTTAAATAAAAGCTTCAAGGACAATGTTCTTGAATACCGTAAACGCACGACTGGTTCCAGTGACGGAATCACAAGGATTTTCACTATGGATTAGTCTGCACAACAAAAAGGAGTCTTTAATGAAAGACGTTGACACCTCCACATACAATGAGTTTGCTGAGACTATTGTCACAACAAATGAAGGTATAGTGGCTCAGTCTCCCGTGCGATTCACCACGATGGACTACACTATGTTTAGTTTCTTGCCGGGTAATCGCAGGATTAGCCGTAAAAAGGTTAAGAAATTAACGGAGTCAATTAAAATGAGCAATCTCACAGAGCTGTATCCTATCCTTGTAAATAAGGATATGCAGATACTGGATGGACAACACAGGTATGTTTCCTGCTGTGAGTTATCACTACCTATTCATTATGTTATTGTCGGTAACATTGATATTTCAATGATAGCTCGGCTAAATAATGCTCAGGATAAGTGGACGGCTTATGACTTTCTTAATGCATGGTGCGAAGTAGGTCTGCAAGACTACAAAGTATTCGCCGGATTCATAAGAAAGTATGACTTTTCTTTCTCAGTAGGCCAAGTGCTGTTTTTTGGCAGATGGGGAGGAAGGAACTACGAGGATTTTCGCGAAGGTACAATGAAAATCACTACCCTGAAGGAAGCTACAGAACGTGCTGAATGGATTCATTCTTTAAAAGAAATGAGTCCCTGCACTACTGATAGGACATTCGTTCTGGCTATGGTTCAGTGCTTTAAGAACAAGGACTATGACCACAGCAGAATGACTAAGAAGCTAGGATATCTTGGAAGTTCCATTAAAAGGTCAACCAACAAACAGCAGTATCTGCGACAGCTCGAAGAGATTTACAATTATCGGACGGCTGATACTGATAAGATACGTTTTTGGTAAATTCCTAACCTAAATGATATATATACTGCTATGGCTATAGCTTTATAATAAGTGTATATGATATGGCTTGTTATTTGTTATTGGCTATGGCTATAGCTTATATATATATATAAGTATATACAAGTAAAAAACTTGTTTTTTTAAAAACAATGGATTGATATTTGTATTATTTGTAATTTCTAATATGGAAAGGTTAAAAAGGATGGAACTTATAAAACAATGTTCATTTCGCTGTCCTGAGTCTACATGGAAGCGTTTCAAACTACTATGTTTGTTTCGCAACATTTCATGTCAAGACCAACTGGCCACACTTATTGAACAATACGTAGCAGATACAAATAAGGATGCAGGAAAGAAATCTAAAAGAAATTTACAATCTGTATCTCCTTAACAAGAACGACCAGCACACTGCTGTGCGATACCGGGACAAGTCTTGGTTCCATAGCAGTAGTGCTGGACTTTGTGCGAGAAAACACTACTATTCTTCAGTTACTCAAGTCGAAGGTACGCCTGTTAACGAAAATACACAGCGTATCTTCAGAATTGGTAATTTAATTCACGAAGATATACAATCGGCTCTTACGTGGTACTCACAAGAGCACGGCCTACCCTTGCTTATAGAAAAAGAAATTTATTTAGAAGATTTAAATGTACGTGGCTACATTGACTTGGCCCTGCTTGACACAGAAGGCAATGACCACGTGCTGTATGATATAAAAACCTGTAACGAATGGAAATGGAAAAGCCTGTTCGGTAAATTTGGGGATGGTGCCCCCTCAATGAATTATCAGTTGCAGTTGGCTACATATGGATTATGGGCCAAGAGCCATTATGATTTAGATAATATTAGAATGAAATTATGCTACTATAACAAGAATACCAGTATGATGAGAGAAATAGACGTTTCAGAAGAGTTCCTACAGGAGGCATACGAGTACTGGAACAGGGTTAATTTGCTCGTGGCGGACAAAACTCTACCTGAGGTGGACTTGGGTATAGCCCCGGTATATAAATGGGAATGTAACGAGAAATACTGTCAATTCTATGGTGTATGTGGCGGAGGTTTAGATGCTGTTCATTAAAATGTATTGTGATGAAAATAGGAACAAATATCACGGTTGGCTACCCGGTGGTTACTACCATATGAACAGCAAAATTGGGGGCTGGTTGTTCTGTACGGGATACAGACAGCGAATTAACGCCACGTAGCCAGTCCCATAAGATTTTAAAATAGGAGAATAAAATGATGAGATACTACATTGAAGCAATATTCACAGAAGAGCCGTTTGTATTGGCTTGGGAATTCTTTGTTTTCTTTATGCTACTTATGTTTGTCAGTATAATATTCAGACTGCACAGAGTAGAGAATAAAGTTGATGAATGGGGTAACAGCATTCTTGAAGAACTGGAAGACAGATGATAAAGCTGGAAGAAGTTGAAGATATGCAATTCAGTGACGTAGATAACTCAGACTATCCTGACTACAGCGATGCATTCGTAGAGTCAGCTACATACAAGGGCCGTGAAATGACTGAAGAAGAGCTAAATGAGATTAATGATGATTACAGGGACTTTGTATACCAAAAATTAATGGATTGGATATTCTGATGACGCTAGAACATTTTTTAACGGCTTGTATCCTGCTTATGTTTATAAGGGATATAGTCATAGGACATAACGAAAAAGGAACAGAGAATGTCAATAAAGGAAAACATGAAGCTGTGGAAGTCAGTAGAAACGACAGACCCGAAATTCACGAAGAAAGTAAACCAGAGGGGCGGGTTCACAGCAATAGGAGCCCAGTACCAACTGAGGACAGCGACTGAAACATTTGGCCCGTTTGGAACTGGATGGGGTGTTAAAAATGAAAGAATAGAGAAATGGGAAGATGTTGGATTAGCTGTGTATACAGCAACTCTATGGTATGTATCTGATGATAGCAACGAACATGAATTACCATCTGAATTTCCAATTCATTCATCCATCAAATATCAGAACAACGGCAGAGTTGATGATGATTTTATGAAGAAAGTCGCCACAGACGCTTTAACTAAAGGTTTAAGTAAACTTGGATTTAACGCTGATGTATTTATGGGTATGTTTGATGATAATAAATACGTCAATAAGCTTACCAATATGAACGGCACATGGAAGAAAGAAGTAACAGATGCCGTCAAGGGGCTGTCCGATGAGGACAAGGAAGCCATACATAATTATATTAATGATGGCTCCATCCACGCAGACAATTATAAGAAAGCCCTGACCCGTATCAACGAGCTCAAACAATCATACGTAACTAACGGCTCGTAGTGGCCGATATAGACGGCCTCATGAAGGATGTTAAGTCCGATGAGGTCTATTACGATGAAGAACAAGAGCAAGGTTCTGTAGAGCCGGGCACTTACGAAGCCAGTATTGTCGGTTTGAGGCGAAAACTCAAGATAAATACAAGAGGTGGACACCTGTGCGATATATACTGGCCAAGGTATAAAATATCCCATGACTCTCCTACATTCAGCAATAGGATGGTACGTGACAGGGGCCAGTTCAGATACCGCTCTCCAGAGGTAAGCTCAAGAAATATATACTACAAAAAATTCCTTGATAAAGCAGGAATTAGCTTGTCTAAAATTGAGGTAGATGGTAATATCAGGTACTCTCTTCCTGCTATATCGGAGGATATGATTATTGGAAAGAAAGTCCTTATTAATGTTTACAAGGAAGAGTGGAGCGACTCCAGAGGATACCATAACGAACCCGTTGGAAAGCTCGTAAAGGTAATTCAAGATGATGATTGATGGGGTGTATTTTGTGCGTATATATAATGATTTAAAAAACGGGAGTAAGGAATACATAACATTTACTGAAGCTAGAAAAAAGTATGGTATGCCTTATTTGTACGAAAAACTAGAAACAGCTCCCGGATATAATTCAAAAATCGTTGTAGAATTGTCGGAGACAAAAAATGAAGTAGTATATAAATTAAGAGATAAAGATGAATCAAGTAGACCCACATAGCTTAGAAGCGGAAAGATTAATATTAGGACAGGCTATGGTTGATAACAGAGTTATTGACCAGATATCTCAGTACATACCTGAAGAGCAGGTGTTTTACAATTCAGGGCATCAAGATATATGGAGATGTATACTGGCCCTGCACAGAGAAGGAGCTTCTGTTATAGACCCTGTGACTATTATGACACAGATGCCGAAGAAAACCAATATAGAATCTCCGGGATATTACCTTACAGGGCTGATGGAAGAAGTACATACCACAGCCAACGCTGAACACTATGCCAAACTCGTATATGAGAAATGGCTGTTAAGGAAAGTAATACACAACTCAAAGAAAATTGAAGGTGTAATGTTCCTTGATGGGGCTGGAGCATATCAGGCCCTACAGAGACTCAACAGGGAGATTGAAGATATACTTAATCTCAGGATAAGAAAAGATTTTAGTCTTGATAACCTGTTATCTGAGACAGTGCATCACATGACAGTTACAGACAATATTGTGCCCTTTGGTTATAAGCCCCTTGATAACCTTACAGGAGGTATGACAAAGGGAGAGGTAACGGTTATAGCTGGTAGACCGGGACACTTCAAGTCAACCATGACAATCAACATAGTTAGCAATCTTCTGAACAGAGGATTAGAAGTTCTCGTTTTCAACCGTGAAATGTCCAATGTAGAGATGATGAAGAAGCTTATGATTATTGAAAGCCAAACACTCTCTTACCACAATATGAGAATGGGTAGTTTCAGCGATGCAGACAAAAAAGAACTGGACACAGTAAAGGATATAATTACAGAGAAATACAAAACTCTCATCATGTATGATGATGTATTTGATATTGACAGGGCTATGCGTGAAATAAGAAAACATCGGCCTGATGTAGTAGTAGATGATTATATTGGGCTTATAGATGTTATTGGAGTTGAAGATAACAGGCTAAGAATTGATAACATTATGAAACAGTATAAAAGGGCAGCAAAAACCTATGGTATGGCCGCTATATTGGTATCTCAGTTGAACAGGGCCTGTGAAGACAGGTCAAATAAACGCCCTATACTTAGAGACTTGAGAGATTCAGGTTCTATTGAACAGGATGCTGAGATGATACTGTTCATGTACTATGACTGGCGATACAATTATCAGGACTCAATGGTTGGAGAACACGGCATTGAAGTAGTGCTTGGCAAGAACAGGTACGGCAAGACCGGCAGTAAGGTACTTGGTGTTGTAGGAGACAGATGTAAGATACTTAACAGCGCTGAAGATGCCATGTCTGAAATGAAACGATTAAAAAAGGATAAGAATAATGAATAATAAAGCAAAAGTATGGATGCACGTTAAACCTTTTAAAGTTGACAATATTCATGTGTATATCAAATGCCCATATTGTAAAGAAACCCATTTGCATGGCTCTTGTGGTGGTAAAGATTATAAAGGTTTCAGGTCAGCTCATTGCATTTCAAAACCAAGTTTTGACTTAGAATACTATATTGAAGAAATAGAAAAGGAGAAAAATAACAATGGAAGCTGAAGTAGGCAAATATGGAGTGTGGATATCTCAAAGTGAAATGGCTATGATAGAAAAAGCATTGGAATGGCTGGAAAACAGTAGCCATGTATTTGAGAAAACTTCAAAAATTGGAGCTATAAAAAATCTCCGAAATGACCTTGAAAAAATCAGGAAAAACGGAGTGCAGATACCAAAAAAGGTTGAGATTCCCGAAAGACAACAATTTGGTGGTGATACTGGAGTAGATGCTGATTATGATGAGCGTTACGATAACGAAGTAGAATGTGAGGAATGTGACTAATGGCAAAACAAAAGAGAAGAAGACCTACCACAAGGGAATTACAAAAAGATATTGCAGTGGTTGTGAGAGAAGTATATAATCTGAAACAATATGTCAATGAAATACTGACACCATTTGTTCGCTCTAATATGAATCTCTTTGAAAAATATCTTGAGCAAACAGGTGAACTTGAAAACTTTATAAAATACATCGAAAAGGAGTTTGAAGATGAAAAGAGAATTGTCAACGAGAGCTCAGAAAAGGGGCCGAAGAAACAGGCAAAGGGGAGCGGAACTACAGAGACAGGCAGTAAAGATGGCCACGGAGCTGGAACTGGAAGCGTACAACAGGGACAGGGGAGGAGCTCAACATGAGAAGGGAGATGTTGAGATTGAAAGCCTCTATTACGGATGTAAGCGAAGAAAGGTCATCCCTAGATGGGTACTACCTGAGAAGGAAGAGAGTGGAGTTATCTTTAGAGGCGACAGAATTGAACCATACATTGCTATTCCGCTTGAACGGTATTTAATATTAATTTCAGCACTCAAACTTTAGTAAAGAATTAAGAATAGGGGTCATCGTGTGGGGTTATGCCTCCTTTCCTCCCCGCGTCCGGAACGATGGCCCTCTTACCAATGGGAAATTTCGATATTGATTTAGACTTTGGCCTCATCCATGAGGATAAGGTCAAAGACATCTTCCAAGGAAAGGGCTCCATAGAAGTCAAGACAGAGCGTGATATGTGGTCAAGAACTGGCAACATGGCAGTAGAGATTACATACAAAGGAAAACCGTCTGGTATTACTATAACAGACGCTGAATGGTGGTGTCATCTGTTCACCATAGATGGAGACATAAAATTTGTGCTAATGATGAGAGTAAAGGAACTCAAGGACAGGATAAAGCAATTAGCTAGAACAAACTTTGTCAAGATTGTAAAAGGTGGAGACAATGATGATTCAGAGATTATACTGGTGCCAGTTCAAAAGGTTGTAGGCTACACATGGAAATAGTGAATCATGTATTCCTTGGAGACAGCAGGGAGATACTTAAAGCCTTTCCTGAAGCTGTTGTTTATACTACAGTTACGTCACCACCATATTATAATCTACGTGACTACGGCACTGCTACTTGGACAGGTGGAGATGAAAACTGTGACCATAAAGTTGGCAGGTTCGAATACAAAGTTAGTTCAAAGCAAAAAAGTAACAGTGGTTCATCGGGACATCAGGCAAAAGATAAGTGTCCAAAGTGCGGAGCGAAAAGAAAAGATAATCAGATAGGATTAGAAGATTCTCTTGAAGATTATATTGAACAACTGTGCCTTGTATTTGATGAGGTGTACAGAGTGACTAAGGATGACGGCACATTCTGGCTGAACATAGGTGACTGCTATGCCCGTGGCGGAGAGATTAATTCTGATGGCAGGCGTGGCTTCTCAGGTACTAAAGGGCTGGGATATAAAGAGAAGAAAGTTGATGGACTTACAGAGAAAGATTTAATAGGAGTACCTTGGAGATTGGCGTTTGAATTACAGAAACGTGGATGGGTACTGAGAAGTGATATAATATGGGCCAAACTTAACCCCATGCCTGAGTCATGTACAGACAGGCCAACTATGTCACATGAGTACCTGTTCCTGTTTGCTAAGAACCAGAAGTACTACTACGACCATGAGAGTATCATGGAACAAACTATTGGCACTGAATATGCCAAGAGAAACAAAAGAGATGTATGGAATATTAAAGTTGCTAGTTACCCTGAGGCACACTGTGCTACATTTCCTATGGAACTTATTACTCCATGCATAAAGGCTGGTAGCCCTGAAGGCGGACTTGTACTTGACCCATTCATGGGTTCAGGAACCGTGGCTCAGGCTGCTAAACAATTAAGCCGCAGCTATACAGGCTGTGAACTTAATCCAGACTACTACAAAATCATAAACAACAGACTAAAACAACAGGAGTTATTCTAATGCCTGATTATGATAATACAAACAAGGGAGTACTATTCCCTAACCAATACAAAGAAGAAGGTGACAGCAAGCCTGATTACTTAGGCAATGTTAATGTCAATGGTGAAGAATGGAGTCTTGCCGCTTGGGCAAACACTTCCAAGAAAGGAAAGGACTACTTAGGTGTCCGAGTATCTGAACCAAGAGAGAAGAGCAATGGACAACAACAAAACAACTCAAAAGATACGGACGATAGTATCCCGTTCTAACGAGAACTACAGACAGGATTTAATTTCTAAGTATGCCATAGCCCAGTCAGAGCTGGGCATTGACATGACTTATGAACTTAAAAGACAGATTGTAGGAACAGTAATGCTTGAAGATGCTCCAATTATAAAGTTGGAGCGTCTTCTCAAAAGGCTAAGGAAGGAATATGTCAAACTACATCCCAAAAGATGATGGCTCAGTTATTGGTATGATTATAACAGGGCACCGTCAAAAGAAACCGCTGAAAAGTCACAACAGGCACCAGATGAGAGATGGGAAAACTACAGACAGGAAGACATTCGTGTGCCCTAAGTGCTACAGGGCTTGGGAGAATTTAGTTACCAGTAGTGGTACAACAAGATGCTACGATACTGTGCTGTACTCAACTAATATTACAAAGTATAAAAAACCACGTAAATTATGTAAGAGTTGCCTTGAACAGGGTTAGTATCGAAAAAGGAATAAAAGTCCCGTATTCGGGAGATTAGACCCCTTTAACGTGATTCTAACGGCCCTACTGAATTACTTTCTCCATCCATTTACTCTCTAAGTATTGTCTGGTAGCTTCATCAGCACCACCAGCATCCATTTTCTTACCAAAAATACTACGAGCTTCATCTAATACTTCCATCTTACGTTTATTTCTTAGTGATGTTTGAGCCATAACTTTTAATAGGTCTGGCCAATGTTTACTTCCTTTTAATAATCGTAAAGCTCCTCCTATGGGCATCATACCCTCACCCCATGATTGGGCTGGGTCATATACTTCCTGCTGTGTTCCCATACTGTACTGAGGCTGTTGTTCTAACTCATTCTCAAACATAAGTCTATCCATTTGGCTATTTGCTGTTTCGTCTTGTACTGCATACTCTACAGGGCCTCCCGGTTGCATATATGCTAATGGTGGTGCATGACCACCTTGTTGAGCCATAAGTACTCCAGAATCTTCCTCTTCTGTTTCCATAGCTAAATTATTTAAGAACCAAAGTATATCATCATCATCATACTTACCTCTTATTTTTAAATCAAGATAAGGCACTATTTCCCCTCTTGGATTACCTGTCTTTTTTTCATAATCCCTCTTTAATCTATCATAATAAAACATTTCTTCTGCTCTTATTTCTCTTCCTTTTTTAGGAGTGATAATTTCATTAAAAGTTTTAAGCTTATCTTTAGAAACTTTTTCTCCGGGTTTTATATCAAGAACATTTCTTAATTCCATAATCCTTGCTCTTATTTCATTTGGACTTCTAATATAAGCTCTTTCATCCGGATAGCGAGTACCAATTCCATGCACTTTCGGGCCAATCCTAGGGAAAGGGCCTTTTAATGATTCAATTTCTTTTTTTGCATATGGGTTAATAAAATGCTCTCCTTCATGTATTGCTGTACTACCATAAGAACTAGGAGATTGAAGTGGACTAAGTGAAATATCGCCGAATATAGTAGAGTGCATTCCCCTTGCCCCAGATGGCATCATAGTAGGACTCCCATGCCTAATAGTTCTTCCAGACTTACTTTCGCTAGGCTCAGGCAGTAATTCATTTCCGCCTGATAACATACTAAATATATTTTTAAACCCACTTTCAATAAATGGAACAGATGGTCTAAATCTTGCTTCTTGTAGTTTTTGAGTCCTTGATTGAATATCATCAATCTCTTCTTGGCTAAGATTTTTCTGTAAGTTTTTTATTGTTTCTGGATGAGAGTACCAATCAGTTAAAAACTGAGTGGCATTCTCTACGAGAGGCTTTGCTTTTGAATATGATGTATATCCTGTTGAGGCTGATTTTAATGCGTCATAAATTAAAGGAGGTATTGCAGATAGACCTTTAATATGCTCTACAAGGCCTCCCGGTTGCATATATGCTAACAGTGGTGGTCTTTCTGCAGGGCCACCTTCTTGACGACCTAACAAATCCCAATCTCCATGTTCTGGCTCTTTCTTTTTAGAGTATTTAGTGGTATAGTCATACATAGAACGACCACGTGGCCCCCAACCACCACGAATAGCAGGTTCCTTGCCCCTTTTAAATAATGGCTTACTTTTTATATATTTTAGATAGCTTTTTACTTTATTTATATCATGAACTTTTTTAATAGCTCCTATTGCCATACCCATCGGTAATGCATCTTCTGGGTGGGGTGTTCTAGGTACTGACATACTATATTGAGGTTTTTGAACTAATCCAGATAAAGGGTCTTTATCCATCTTATCTTCCAATATAAATCTGTCTATATTGCTATGTGGTCTGTCAGATACTGCTGACTCTAGATAATCTTCAAATATTGACATATCCTATCCCTTCTTGTAGTATAAATTCCTGTAATCACTTACAGATTTCCAGAACATTGTTTTGTATTCTAAATACAGGGAATCTAATATCTTTTCTTCTTCTCTCTGATTTGCAGTTATATTTTCTATGTAATCAAGATACCTTGATTTACGGCCCTTAGCCTTTCTCCAACTGGATGGTATGGGCCTCTGCCGTGAGACAATACCCTTTAATATTTCACGGGCTTTCTTTTCAGCAACATGATATGATAACTGCTGTTCATGCATAAATCTATCACGCACATAAGCTAGTGAAGCATAGTATTCTAGGGCCATATATTCAGGTTTACCAGACCAGAACACATCTGATAAAGCTCTGTAGTATGGAGTTTTGGTAGTGAGCATATCATCATAATCCAAACTGGTATCTTCTTTTGGGAAGAAAGTATCTAAGAAATGATTTTGCCTACGCCTAGACTCTTTCATTTGCTTCTTTTTATCTCCTGAGAAATTAAGTACAACTCTCTTCCATCCATTATACCCGGCAACAATCCTACTGAGTCCGTCATCAGTAGCCTGACCAATATTCTTTTCACCTTTCAACCATGCTACAACATTACTTAAGAATTCTTCTGTATTCCTGATTGGAATAGGATAGTACGATTCTCCAAACCCGCCATAATCATCAAACAGGTTACTGAACAGGGCCAGTCCTTCAGCCTTCATAAAATAATCAAGATACTCAGCAGGCATAGATTGAAACTGATTCTGTCGTTCTTCACCGAGAGCCCAATGGTATACGCTGTACAACCCCGCTCCAACTGGAATAGATAATCCCATATATTTCATAGCCGGCATCATATTACCATCAGTTATAATCGGCATAATAATATGGTCTGCTACAGCATTTGTCATACGATATGCTATTCTATAGAACAATGTAAGTGGTTTGGCCCATGCCTTACCCATCCAATACGGTACATAAGGCAAGTCAGGAGAACCCTGAGTAACCATATGAGCCTGCTGCTGAGCCTGTTGTAATTCTTTACCAGAAAATAAATCTACATTAAGCATTTCCATCTGGTCTTTTTCACTCATATTTCTCACTTCTTCTTTTTTAGCTTTATATTTGCTTACCATTCTTTCAATCTCTTGTGGACTGAATTCAAATAAATCTACAAGAATTCTCCTACTCTGAGATAAACTTACACCTCTATTACCCGGAGTTTTGATACCAGCAAAATTATGTATATGATTTTTTAATGCAACTCCACCAGTAACAGCAGAAATCATCCTGTTACCAAATTCAGTAGTTCTCATAAGACCAAGATTACCAATCCACCTTTGAGCAAATCCAGATAGAGGAGTCTCTTTCATAAATAAACTATAATTTGTAGTATAATCAGCTCCTATACGCCTTGTAAGACTTCTTGCATTTTTCCAATTTTCTAATGATAAATCTTTTAATGGCCTATCAGAGCCACCAGTTAATATTTTTCTTAGACCGCCAACAAAATCTCTTGTAGTGAAGACAGCAGCATTCATTACATTACCAATAGATGCATTCTTTATACCACTTATAGGAAATGACAGACCAGACAAGGCACTTTTCTGAGCTGTCCATCTAAGTGCATTCTCTAAACCGCCTACTTCCTGCCCATGTATCTGTAATTCCATTTGCTCCTTGGCAAATTTTCCAGCTTCAGGGTATCCAGTTTGTCTGGTCAACCTATCTGCAAGATTTTCATATTCTATTAAACCTGTTGCCCTGTTACTGTATACCAGTGAAGTTGCCGCAAAGTGGGGAATCTTTCTTACATATTGTTCCATTACATTGCCATAATTATTCTCGTAAACTGGAATAACTTCATCTATTGTATGCGGCATTCCCTGCCTGTCTCTTATTTCATCACCAGATTTATAGAATTCACCCTTTTTATTTACATGATTAAATTCAGGGCTGACATCAATAAGGTCAACAACCAAATCATTTTTTCGTTTTATATATATGAATGGAGGTAAATCAGCAACACGGGAATGAATTTGACCATATACTCCCGGCCTTGTTATCATTTTCTGTAGAGTTCTAGCTTTTTCCGTAGCAGCCTCTAATTTTTCTTTTCCTTTTAAAAGTTGTATCTCTTTATCTGTTTCCATAATATTCTTTGTCATCATCTTTAATGCATTATCATCAGTGGAGAACAATTCTTTAAATCTTTTTGTTACCATCCTATGTAAGAATGGTTCTTCATAAAAAATCTTTGACTTGGTTTTGTTAACAGTCACTTCCCTCAGTTCTCCATTCACATAATCAAGAGCTTTAGTTGTTTTACCTTTAGCATAATCTAAAAATGATGCTACCTGAGCATCCCAATTCTCAGGGTCTTTAAAGTAATCAACATAATTAAATTCCTCTTTCTGTCCTAAATATTTTTCAACAGCACCAATTTTTTTAGTATAAAAACGAGCCATTCTCCTTCTCTTTCCATGACTGTCTATAACATAAGCATTGGAACCAACTAATACCTGCCAAACCTCATCCATCATTTCCCCATGTCTTTTCTTTAACCATTCTATGCCGTCCAATCCTTCAATTTTTAATTTTCTAGCATCCTTTTCAAAAGCTATGAACTCTTTGTGTTTCCTAAACTCACCAAATGTAGCCTCATCAGCAAATGCAGCAAAGTATTTACCTATGTCTTTCATTGGAGAACCATATCCAGAAATTTTTCTACCAACTTTATTTTCCATATCTTTTAATGCTTCTGTCATAGGGCCTGATACAGACTGTCTAGTCCTGCTGAAAGGCTTCATCTTACGTAAAGAAATTTCTAAAGCTGCTGGAACATCAAACCATTCAATTATATTAGCAGTTGGCAAAGCAGCCTCACGTATATCTCTCCATACTTTTTTAAATCTAGATGCTACACGACCACCAAAAGTATTACTGTGATTTACAGATAAATTAAATCTTAAATCACTGGGAGTTCCAGTAACAGCCGGGTCAAATATATAATCTGACACCATTCTTATTCCATACTCAGAAAGATTTTCAATCTTACCGCCAGATTCAGGTACAACAGCAGATATCAAAGCCTCCTGAGCTTTCTTAGTAAAGTTCTGTTGTTTAAATTCTCTATTTAATTTACCTTCATAACTGGCCCTGCTTTTTTGTATTGTAGTTGGCTTCAGCCTTTCAAGTTTAGCATTGGCCTGTTCAAGCTTACTCTGCAGTATCTTCTGGGCTGATTCAGGATTATTCCAATGATTCCTTGACCAGTCAATAGCCTCTTCTTCAGTCCTGAAAAGCAATTCATTTTCTGTAAATAGATAGGAAGCATCACGTTCCATTGTGGATTTTTTAGCCTTCCTGCCATCAACTGACTTATTCAACTTTAACTTATACATTGGAGTAGCATCGTCAAGATTCCTATTAGCCATTGATGTTTCAAAAAATCTTAAAGATTCAGCCGATGGGTCA